>Ga0222712_10000625_pt1 | contig 45606 bp, 40 predicted proteins | sample C33_657DmetaG_FD_165043 | JGI IMG/M metagenome (GOLD analysis project Ga0222712, IMG submission 165043) | Estuarine water microbial communities from San Francisco Bay, California, United States - C33_657D | ecosystem: Environmental > Aquatic > Marine > Unclassified | place: USA: California... | reverse complement strand
AAGAAATCCGCTTCCTGGCTGACTTCCTCGCGTCTTCGCTTGGCAGTTTCCTGGTCGATCAGCCCGGCATTGAGGTCGGCATCCACCGCCATCTGCTTGCCCGGCATCGCATCCAGGGTGAAACGGGCAATCACTTCCGACACGCGCCCGGCGCCCTTGGTCACCACGATGAAATTGATGATCATGAGAATGGCGAAGATGATGAGCCCCACCACATAGTTGCCCGCGATCACGAATTGTCCGAAGGATTCGATCACCTTGCCCGCTGCGGCCGGCCCGTTGTGACCTTCCACCAGCACGACACGTGTCGAGGCCACATTCAGCGCCAGGCGCAGCATGGTGGTGAGCAGCAGGATGGAGGGGAATGCCGAAAACTCGAGCGGCTTGGTCACGTTGATGGCGATCATGATGATCATCAGACTGACCACGATATTGAGCGTGAAGAACAGGTCCAGCAGCAAAGGCGGCAGCGGCACCACCAGCATGGCCATGATGATGAGGATGAGCAGTGGAATCCCAAGACCGCGGAGACTCGCCTGAAAGCTGGGTTGTCGTAAAATTGACAGTGCACTTGATTGCAATTTAAAAACCTTTTATATCAATAAGATACGCCGAAATTTGACAGTAATTGCGCGTCAGCGAGCGACGTTTGTCAGATAGAAGCAATAACCCGGCCAACTTATTTTGACGCTGCCGTAAAGTCGGGCCGGGCAAGTGCCGACAATTCCGGCATCAGTCTTCCCGAATCCCGAAGGAGAACGCCCCATGAAGCAACGTCACCCTGGCCATTTCCTGGTCCTCGCTATCCTGTGCGCAGCCATGCTCAATGGCTGTATTGTCGCGGAACGCAGTTCGCCCGGTTCAGTGATGCAGCTGGTGGAGCTGAGCGATACCATCACCGCGACGGGCTACGCCGTCATCGAGCTGCAGCTGAGCGACCTGCCCGAGCAGCGCCGTCTGCTGGCGATCCGGGCGTCCAAGCTGGATGCCTACCGAGCCCTGGCGGAGCAGGTTTACGGCCAGATGATCGACTCGGAAACCTCCGTGCGGGATCTGGTGGTCAGCAGCGACGCCTTTCGGGCACGCGTCCAGGGCGTGATCTATGGCGCCGAACTGGAAAGTATTACCCCGGTAGGCGCCGACACCTACGAAGTCACCCTGAGTCTGCGCCGCTCCGTGGTCAATGATCTGCGCCGGCTGTATCTGCAAATGAGCCGCGAACAGCGAGCATGAGGAGAGTGACGATGATGCGTCCGCCTCTGTTGCGTCGAGTCTGTCTTGCGCTGAGTCTGGTCTGCGCCCCGCTGCTGCAGGCGCAGACGACAGGCGAGGAGCCTCTCGTTCCCGCGCCGGGTGAGGCCGAGCAGCTCCTCGAAACCATCCGTCAGGTGCTGGTCGAAGCGGCGGTGGAGGACACCGTCACGGTGGTCAGTAGTGCCTACATTGATTCCGAAGGCCGCCTGATCGAGTCTGCCTACTTCGACACCGAAACCGAGGTGCGCGGGGTACGCATGCTGGAGTACCTGCCCCAGGACAGCGCCGCGCCGGATCCGGCAGAGCGTCTTCCAGCCAGTCTCGCCGGTGTACGCGACGGTGTCTGTGCTCTCGCCCCGGCGCGCCAGTACGCGCCCACCCTGATGGTGACTGCGCAGGTGGCGCTGGGGCAGGGCCGCCTGAACAATGCGCACAGCGCAGCATTGATCGCGCAGACCACTCGCGCCATCGATGCGAGTGTGGCGCGCAGCTCGGCCTGGGTCGCAGTACATGAAGACCGCCGCCTGGCGCAGGCCAATGCTTACGAGCGAATCGTCAGTGGTCTGCAGGCCTTCGGGCCCACGGACTACGCTCTGCGTTGGACTCTGAGCGAAGCGCCCGCAGAGGCCCTCGCGCCCGCTCAGCGTCTGCGACAGGGCTTTGAGACCCTGAACAGTGCCAGCCGCGCTCTGTTGGCGGCAAATCCGCTGGTCCCGCTAGAGCTGGCTGCCCGTACCCCCACGGTGATGGCGCAGTTTCACGTCGAGCTGGTGGACCTGGTGCGCAATCAGGTGCTCAGCAGTCGCACGCACAGTGTGCCGCTCTGGTCCGGGACGCCGGCCCTGGTGGCCCGCGCGGACGATCTGGCGGTGCTCGAGGCCGATCTGCAGCGCCAGATCGACGACTTCCTGGCCGCAGCGCAGCGCGATCATCGGTGCGGTCTGCGGCAGTTTGCTCTGCACACCTCGCCGCAGGATCCGTCACACTATGTGCTGCGTCTGGGTACAAGGAATGGCGCCCGCGCCGGCGATCGCTTCCTGCTGGTGGAAGCGCCGTGGAGCGGCGCCGATGACACGCTCAATGGCGATCTGGTCGCCACCATGGCTATCGCCGAGATTGTCGCTCTCGGGCCTTACGAGGCGACACTGGCCATTGTTGCCGGGCCCTCGACGCCCGGCGCCCCGCGCATGGCAATTGCGTTCTGAGGCCCGGTGCCTTGCTGCTTCACAGGAGACTGCCTGCATGATGACCTTACGACAGAACACCCTGCTGACCTTGCTAGTGCTTGCCCTGTCTGGGCAGGCTGTGCAGGCCCAGACGCCGGGCGGTCAGCCCGCCGTGATCGACGAGGCCCTGCAGCGCTTGCTGGGCGATGCCGATATCAATGACTTCCTGGAGACGCGCCGCAGCACCGAGATTCGTGACGGCCGCTACCAGGTGCGCACCGGCGACACGCTGGACCAGTTGATCGAGCGCATGTTCGGCGCCAGCCTGCTGCGCCGCGAGCTCTTGCAGCAAGCCATCATGCGCGCCAATCCACACGCCTTCCGCAACGGCAATCCCAATTGGATGCTCGCCGGCGCCCAGCTGCGAGTGCCCACCGCCGACGACGTGCTTGGCTTGATCTTCAGCGACCTGGAAGGTGTGCGTACACGCATTCGCGGCGGGCACCCGAACTGGGTGCAGTACCCCTGATGCCACCGGCGCTGCCTGCATGATTCCCGATCTTCACGCCAGTCTTGTCCGCGCCCCGCAGGGCGCAGAGCCGGAGACACTCGGCGTGCTGCGCCTGAGCACGGAACAGGGCCGTCAGCTGGGTCTGCGCAACGATCAGACCGTCCGTGGCGTGGTAGATGCCACGGGCACGCAGATTCAGCTTGATACCGACACGGCTGCTCCCCTGCTGACATTGTCCGGCCATGCGCCCTCTTTCTCGGAATGGTTGTTTCGCGTGCGTCTGGGTCCGCTGGGCGTGCAGTTGCTGCCGCAGCGCCAGCTCGGCAGTCCCGCTGCCAGCCCGCCGCCTGCACAAGGCCTCGTCCGTGAGGCGCCTGCACTGCCAGGCCCCTTGCTGCCCGGCCGCGTGGTCAGTCTCTTGTCCTTGCAGACGCCACTCAGTGCGCTGGCAGCGCTGGCCGATCCGCGCGTGTTGCGCCGCCTCCTGCAAGAAACAGTTCCCCCCGCCCAGCGCGCGATTGCGGATGCCGCCCTGTGGCATGCCCGCGATGCCATTACGCCTGACGCCGTTCGCGCAGCCCTGCTGGGCAGTGGTTTCGTCACGGCCCGCGGTGGCGGCACACCCGTCTTCAGTATCAAGAAACTGATGGAGCAATTGCGCGACAGCGCGGACGCTGGGGAAAGTGAATTGAGCGCCACGGAGTACAGTGCCGTGCAAGAGGGGATCGACGCCCTCGAGGCCATGCAACTGCAGGGTCTGGCCAGACAGGAGTCGCAGGAGGCCTTGTACCGTTTCCCCATGCTGTTTCAGGATGCCCCGCCTGCCCAGCTGGGCCTGCAGCGCGACGCTCCGCCGCAGGAAGGAGCCGCTGCCGCAGTGCCCTGGCGGGTGGATCTCGACTTGCCTCTGCCCGACGGGCGCGCTCTGGAGATCAGCGTGCAGTGGCAGGCCCGAGGCGAACTCACCCTGGTGGTGTGGACGCAGGACGACGCCCTGCACGCTGCTCTGCGACAAGAGCTCGCCAGTCTGGCGCAGCGACTCGAAGACTGGGACATGATGCTGGGGCACTGCCAGATCGTGCTGGGTGAGCGGCCACAACGGGCCCACGCGACGCCTTCGGCCTGGGCTTCACGCCTGGATTGCCGTACATGAAGACGCCATCCCCGCCCACTCGGGCCGTTGCTCTGGAGTATGGCGATCACGCCGCGCCGCGAGTGCTGGTGCGTGCAGAGGGCGACCTGGCCCCCTTGCTGGCCCGCGCGGCGCAGGAGCTGGGCATTCCGCAATGCCGGGACGAGTCTCTGGCTGCAGTGCTCAGCCAGTTGCCCCTTCAGGAAGAGATACCGCAAGACTTGTATGTGTCGGTGGCGGTAGTGATGGCCTGGGCCTACTGGGTCACCGGCAGGGTGCCCCGGGCCTAGCTCCGGGGTGCGCTGCGCTGCGCCGCCTGCTGCCAGGCCTGTTGCAGGGCGCTGAGAATATCATGCACTTCACTCAGGGCCGTGGCGTCGTTGTGCGCGTGCGCATAGGACAGTCGCTGCAGTGAGTAGGCGTACAGGTCGTCCAGATTGCGTGCCAGGTCTCCCCCGATATCGAAATCCAGCGTGTCACGCAGGGCCAGCAGAATTTTCTGCGCCTTTGACACGCAGTGTCCCTTCTCGAAAAAGGCCTTCTGCTGCAGATGACGCTGCGCGTCGATCAGCGCATCCGTCAATCCGCGGAACAGCAATTGCAGCAGGTCAGCGCCGGAGGCGTACTCTGCTGCCGAAGCGTAGGTGACCTGGCCGTAAGTCTGCAAAGCGCGGTGGTAATTTCCATACATGGGGGTTGATCCTCGTCGTGCTGAACGATGCTAGTCCAAGGCGACACCACGGCCGCCTGTGCACGCAGAAGTCGGCACAACCCGCCGTGCACTTTAGAGCGCAGTGGGTGAAAAAATCCCGATTGCCCGTTAAAGCCCGGCGCCGCAAGTGCCGACCTTTCCCCTCGACAGTCGCAGGAGGGGGGTGACGACGCAGACCGATTAAAGTCGCGCCACACAACTGTCGATTACAGGATCAGGGCCAGCAATTGCAACGCTTCTTCCTGCAATCGCATTTCCTGGCCGACCGCAAAAGAACGTCAGCAAGGCCCCAACACTTTTACAGCTACTTCAGGAGATAAAGCATGTCAGCAATCAACACCAACGTATCCTCAATCCTGGCTCGCAATGCGCTGGTCAGCAACGAGAGAGCCATGAGCACATCCATGCAGCGTCTGTCGACTGGTGTGCGCATCAACAGCGCCAAAGACGACGCCGCAGGTCTTGCCATCAGTTCCAAGATGACTTCCCAGATTCGCGGCCTGGACCAGGCCGTGCGCAACGCCAACGACGCCGTGTCTCTGATCCAGACGGCCGAAGGCGCCCTGGTGGAGACCACCAATATGCTGCAGCGTATGCGGGAACTTGCCGTGCAGGCAGCTTCAGACACGAATGTGACAGCGGACCGCACTGCGCTCAATGAGGAATTCCAGCAGCTGAAGTCAGAGATCAACCGCATCGGCAATAATACGCAGTGGAACGGGACAAACATTCTTGACAAGAGTTTTGCTGGGACTACGACAGGCACATTCGTATTTCAAGTAGGTGCGAATGCCAGCCAGACGGTGTCTCTGGCAATCGGCAACTATCGAACAACCGGATCCTCAAGCGGAACAGCCGCTGTTGCAACGACAACTGGGGGTGGTGCTGCGGCAGCGCAGGTGTCGACGATTACAATTGCTGGGACCTATGCCACGGGCGACGTTATCAGTTTCAACGTCGGAGAAAAGAGCTACGATTACACCGTGACTGCTACGGACATCGCTGCTGGGGGTGCCAATGCTGCGTCGTACGCATTAATCGCTCAAGGTCTCGAGGCGGCCTACAATGCTGATCCGACAGATGGTATAACTGCGTCCGACAATGCTGCCGTTTTGACGTTTACTGGCACTGCGAACACAAATCAATTTGCCATTTCTTCGACAGTTGGTGGATTGCTCGGAAGCGTCGATTCATCGACGATCACATCTCAGTCAAACGCCAATTCGGCGATCTCAGCTGTAGATTCGGCGATCGCAACTGTGAACACAGGACGCGCCGAGATGGGCGCCGTAATGAATCGATTGCAGTACGCAGCCGACAATCTCTCAAAAGTCTCCGCTAATGCCACCGAGTCCCGCAGTCGTGTGCTGGATGCCGACTACGCGAAGGAAACCACCGAGCTGGCCCGCACTCAGATCATCGCGCAGGCAGGCACGGCGATGCTGGCGCAGGCCAATCAGGTGAAGCAGACAGTGCTCTCCCTGCTCAAGTAAGCTGAGAGGGCGGTCAGGCAAGCCCGCGCAGCTGCGGCTGGCGCGGGCCCCTGCCTGCTCTTGATGACCCGAGGGAATGATGATGACAACGATTGAAACCTTCGCACCCGCCCAGATCCCGACGGCGAAGCCGGTTGAGAGCGTGACGCCGAGGCCAGCGCCTGCAGTCGACGCGGTAATGAAGACGATTCGGGATGTCTCCGCCCAGACGCAGCAGGTCAATGCGCAGATCGCAGAGCAGCGCAATGCCGCGGCCGAGCAGATGGAAAAAATGAAGGCTCGACTCGACGAGGCCATCCGTACTCTCAACGAGTCCATCGACATGAATCCGAACAACCTGCAGTTCTCGGTGGATGCCGTGTCGAAGAAGATCATGGTGGTGGTGACCGATCAGGTGACCGGCGAAACGGTACGACAAGTGCCCGCCGAGGCCCTGCTGCGCGTCGCGCACAATATCGAAGCCATGAAAGGCATCCTGTTCGACAAGGTTCTCTGAGCGCGCAGCAGGGAACCTTGTGGTTCTTTGCCGTCCTCCGCCCTCCTGCAGACGCCTCTCCGGCGGCCCGCTTCTGTTCTCCCGGCAAGTATGCTAGGGTCGCGCCACCCGACCCCACAGGCCAATTATTGAGCAAAAATGACCAAGGCGACTGTGTTTTTTGGCAACAGCGAGGCGATGCGTTCGCTGCAAAAACTGCTCGCAACATGTGCTGTAAGCGACGCCTCGGTCTTGCTCACGGGCGAAACCGGGTCCGGCAAGGAAGTGATGTCCCGCGCCCTGCACGACCAGTCGCCCCGCCGCACTGCCCCGTTTGTCCCCATCAATTGTGCCGCCATCCCAGCGGCGCTGCTGGAAAGTGAACTCTTCGGCTACACCAAGGGTGCCTTCACCGGGGCGATGAGTGATCGCAGCGGCCGTATCGAGATGGCCAACGGTGGCACCTTGTTCCTGGACGAAATCGGGGACATGCCGCTGGAGCTGCAGGCAAAACTGCTCCGGGTGCTGGAAGAGCGCGTGGTCGAGCCTCTGGGCAGCGGGATGACCCGCGAGATCAATGTCAGGGTCGTTGCCGCCACCCACCGCGACTTGAATGCCCTGGTGCGCGATGGTGCGTTTCGCGAGGACCTGTACTTTCGATTGAATGTTCTTCCCTTGCGCATTCCCCCCGTGCGCGAGCGCTCGGGCGACATTCTCTCCTTGTGCCAGTGGTTCGCTGTCAAGCACGCGCGCGCGCAGTCGCCAATTCACTTCACCCGCCGCTCTGCGCAGTGGCTGGAGGCCTATTCCTGGCCCGGCAATGTCCGGGAAATTTCCAATCTGATGATGCGCTTCAGCGTGATTTACGCGGCGCAGATCATCGACCTGAGTCGGGTGCCTGCGGAGCTGCTGCCACCGGGCCTCTGGGAGGTGGTGCAGCGCGACTGCCCCGACGGGGCTGACAAGACCGAGGCGCGCGACGAGGCGCAAGGCCCTTGGAAGGAGCAGCCTCAGGAGGCGGGAAGCCTGTCGCTCCAGGGCGGTGCCGAAGCGCTGGCCGATCCAATCAGCCCCCGTTCGATCGAGCAGATCCTGAGGCTTTCCCATTCCGTCAGTTCCCTGCCCAGTGAGGGCGTGCCAGCCCGCAAACTGATGGCCGATATCGAGATTCAGCTGATCAAGGCAGCACTGACACAGGCTGAAGGCAGCGTGAGCAAGGCGGCCCAGCTGCTGCATCTGCAACGCACCACTCTGATCCAGAAGATCTCTCGCTACAATCTCAATACCTCCTCCCTGTAGGCGCCCCGGCGGCTCGCCAAATTTCTGACATGGCCTCTAAAACCTGTCAAAAAATGTACAACTCTATTTTATTTATCATTTAAAACAATAACTTGAGAAACTGGCCTGCTTATTGCTAATTGTCGTCCGCACCTCCATGAATCACCCGATGAGTGTAACGATGATGACGCATGCCACCACCCGAACGCAGCCCTTCGTATTTGTTGACCCCCAGAGCGCGCAGATCTTTGCGCTGGCGTGCCGGGTGGCTGCATCGAGCATTCCCGTCCTGATTGCCGGGCCAACCGGTTCTGGCAAGGAGATCCTCGCCCGCGTGGTGCATGAGGCCTCACCCCAGGCCGATGGCCCTTTCATTGCCGTGAACTGTGCCGCCATCCCGGCGACACTGGCCGAGAGCTTGTTTTTCGGGCATGAAAAAGGCTCTTTCACCGGCGCCAACAGCAGCGCTGCAGGCTATTTCGAGCAGGCGCAGAATGGCACGATCTTCCTCGACGAAATCGGCGAGATGCCGCTGGAGCTGCAACCCAAGATCCTGCGTGCCCTGCAGGAGCGAAGAATCACGCGGCTGGGCGGTACCCGCGAAATTCCGGTGAACGTGCGCGTTCTGGCTGCGACCAACGTTGATCTGCTGGAGCACACCCGGCGACAGAAGTTCCGCGAAGACCTCTACTACCGCCTCAGCGCCTTCAAGTTCAACATGCCGGCGCTGGCAGCCCGCAAACTCGATATCCAGCCATTGGCCTATCTGATGCTGCAGAAATACAGCATGCCGGGAGGCCCAACAGACATTTCCCCCTGTGCCCTCGAAAAGCTGCTGGCCCATGCCTGGCCCGGCAATATCCGCGAACTGGAAAACGTGATGGCCAGGGCCACGATTCTGACGCAGACGCCGACCATCGTGGCGGCCGACATTCTGTTTGACGAGACGGCGTCGCCAGCCGCGCTGGCGGACACTGCGCCGGCAAGCCAGTCTGCGGTGGCAGATCCGGAGCTTGCTGCACACCCGGGCGAGGGCGATCTGCAAGCGACGATCCAGCATGCCGAACGTCGCAAAATTCTGGCGGCCCTGAACACGTCAGTCTCGCGCGCCGATGCGGCCAAGCGGCTGGGCATCAGCCAGCGCACGCTGCGCCATAAACTGCAGACCTTCCGCTCCGAGGGCCATCGTGTCCCGGATGCCTACGCGCGCTGAGGATTGCAGTCATGGCGATCACTCCCACCCCCGACGCACAGTACCTGTTGTCGCAGATCCAGCGTTACCAGAGCGCGATACAACAGACTCGGCTGCAGGGCGGCGCGACAGTGCCGGCCACGCCCAGTCCGGTAGAGGGCCGCAATTTTGCCAGCACGATTTCTGACGCCGTGGCGCGCACCCTGCAGGAGGTCAATGCCACCCAGCAGGCCTCGCAGACGATGATGACCCGGTTCGAATCCGGCGAAAACGTGCCGCTGACGGATGTGGTGCTGGCCATGCAGAAATCCTCGCTGGCCTTTGAAGCCACCCTCCAGGTGCGCAACAAGGTGCTCAAAGCCTACGAAGACATCATGAACATGCCCGTTTGACAAAGGTTGACTGAACCATGGCAATTGCAGAAGAAATCTCCTCTCCCCTGATGTCCGCGAGCGACGCGCGCGTGGACGCCAGCCGCCGCAACCTGCCCGCCGAGCGTGATGCGGGCGGTGGTGCGCGCCCGGCTGAGGACGCGCGGGCCTATCCAACGGTGGTCGAAGTGCTGAACCAGCCGCTGGTGCGCAAATCGCTGCCGGCTATCCTGCTGACCGTCCTGCTGTCGATCCTGGTGATCGTGTTCTTTGTCATCAATGGCGGCGACTACCGCGTGCTGCATCCGGGCATGAGCGAAGTCGATCGGGCTGAGGCGATGGAGGTGCTGGCAAGCAGTGCCATCCCGGTGCGCCTGGACGCCTCCACCGGGGCGCTCACCGTGCCCATCGAGAACTACCACGATGCCCGCATGGCACTCGCGGCTGCCGGCTTGCCACGCGATGTCAGCAGCGGCGCCATGGATTACCTTACCGAACAGTCCACCATGACCACCAGTCAGTTCATGGAAGAGGCGCTTTACACCGCAGCCATCGAGAACGAGCTGTCCAGAAGCATTGCCAGAATCTCCACGGTACAGTCAGCGCGGGTGCACATCGCGGCGCCGCGGCAAAGCAATTTCATACGCAACAAGACGCCCACCAAGGCCTCGGTGGTGGTGACGCCTTATTCCGGGCGCTCGGTCAGCCAGCCGCAGGTGGAAGCCATCATCAATCTGGTGGCGTCGAGTGTGCCCTACCTGGCCACCACCGATGTGTCCGTCGTGGACGACCGTGGCAATCTGCTGACCAGTCCATCAGGCGCCTCCACGCTGCAACAGGCCTCGCAAGAGCTGACGTACCAGCAGTCCGTCGAGACCATGTACAAGGAGCGTATCGATGCCTTGCTGATGCCCCTGGTGGGAGAGGGTGCTGTCACCACCAAGGTGGATGTCGCGATCGACTTCACGGAGGTGGAGTCGACGTTCGAGGAGTATGACCAGAACGGCGCCGGTCCGCGCTCGCGCTCGGAGTCCATTCGCATGGACATGAGCACCGCCGATACGGCGCAGGGGATTCCTGGCGGTGTCAGCAACATCGTTCCGAACGATACCGTGGTGGCCCCGCTGGACGCGGCCGCCGACGCCACGATTGACGGTGCCGGTGCAGCCCCCAATGCGGTGCGCAGCAGCGAGACAATCCGCAATTACGAGCTTGACCGCAGCGTCCGCTACACCCGCAACCAGGTGGGGACGCTCAACCGGCTGTCGGTCGCCATCGCCGTCGACGAAGTGGCCTTGACACAGGCCCTCGACCTGCCTGATGGGGATGCGGAAGCGGCGGCGGTCGACGTCGACGCCCTGCTGGCCGAGGAAGTGGCCAAGCTGGATAGCCTGGTCCGCGCAGCGATCGGCTTCGATGCTGCACGCGGCGACGCCTTGACCATCGTCACCTCGCGCTTTCGCAACGACGAGGCCATCAGCATCAGCCTGCCCTGGCATGAGCAGCCCACACTGATCGCCTTGATCAAGTACTCGATGATCGTGTTGTTGCTGGCCTTGTTCATGGTGATCGTGGTCCGTCCGGTCATGAAGATCTATATGCCGCAGCCCACGCTGGCCGATGCCCTGTCGCAGGAGGACACCTTGAACTCGAATGACCTCAGCCCGCAGGAACTGGCGATGCTGTCCTCCGGCGATGCAGCCGGCATCGATGAGATCAAGGCCAAGCTGCGGCCCAAGAAGTCATCCATCTCGGCTGACATGCTCGACACGGCCAACACTTACGACGACAAGGTGGCGCTTATCAGACTGCTGGTGGCCGAAGACTCTGCACGCGTCGCCAACGTGCTGAAGAAACTGATCAAGCCGGCGTAACCGGACGGAGACAATCATGGCTGAAGCCGAGAAGAAAGACGCACAGGTGGACGAGAGCGCAGCTCCCCTGCCCGACAGCGTGCGCGACGAGCTGGAGACGATGACCACGACGGATCGAGCGGCCGTGATCATGCTGCTGCTGGGAGAGCAACAGGCGGCAGACATCATTCGCTATCTCTCGCCGCGCGAGGTTCAGGCACTTGGCGCACGCATGGTGTCGGTGGCGGATCTGTCCCAGGAGTGCGTCAACATCGTGCTCGATGATTTCGTGGCGACCATCAAGAAGCAGACCAATCTTGGCCTGGGCACTGCGGATTATGTAGAGAACGTGTTCAAGCGCGCCCTGGGCGCCGACAAGGCCGCGACGATTCTCGGCCGCATCATGCCCGGCTCCTCGAGCAAAGGACTGGAGATTCTGCGCTGGATGGACGCGCGTTCGATTGCCGAGATGATTCAAGGCGAGCACGCCCAGGTCATCGCCATCATCATGTCGGTGCTGGAGTACGACGTTGCCGCGGACGTGCTCAATTTCCTGCGGCCCGAGCAGCGCCCCGAAGTGATTCAGCGCGTCGCCATGCTCGACACCGTGCAGCCCAGTGCCATGGAGGAGCTTGAACAGATCATGAAGCAGCAGTTCTCCAGCAGCTCCAGCGCCAAGTCGTCCAATCTTGGTGGCGTGAAGACTGCGGCCAAGATCATGAACTTCACCAAGGTCGAGCTGGAAGGCAAGATCATGGAAGGGGTGTCCAACATCGACGAAGAACTGGCGCTGAAGATTCAGGACAACATGTTCACCTTCGACAATCTCAGTGGCCTGGACAACCGCAGCATCCAGACCCTGATGCGCAACATCGACCAGGAAATGCTGATGATTGCCTTCAAGGGCGCCGATGAGCTGGTCAAGGACAAGTTCATGGCCAATATGTCGCAGCGCGCGCGGGCCATGTTCCTCGACGAAATGGAGGCGAAAGGACCGCTGCGTATCACCGACGTCGAAGCCGCACAGAAGAAGATCATGCGCATCGCGCGCAAACTTTCGGACAAGGGCGAAATCCTGCTTGCTGGTCGAGGAGATGATTTTGTCTGACACCCTGTTCAACGCCGACGAGTGGGTCACGGACGCCTTGCTGCAGCGCGGCCACGCGTCGCGCTATCAGGGCAGTGTGACGCTCGAACCAGGAGCGACGCCCTCGCGCTTCGTCCCGTGGGTCGCGCCCCGTGTTCACGAATCAGTCCAGCCCGATGCCGACGTCGTGCCCGCCGCAGCCATTGCCGATGCGACCGCCACTGAGACGACACCAGTTCCAGCAGCCGCGCAAGGCGAGGATGATCCTGCCCCCGCTGCGGCTGAACCGGGGCGGGAACTGAGCGAGCAAGCGCTGGAGGAGATTCGTCAGCAGGCCTTCGAACTGGGCAAACAGTGGTCGGCGGGGGCTGCCCAAGAGCGCCAGCGCGCGCTGGAAGAGCGGCTAGGCACGATGCTCGACACGCTGGCCGCCGCCCGTGTCGATTTCCTGGACTTTCAACACGCGCTGATCGAGCTCGCCCGTTTCATGGCCCTGCAGATCGTGCGCGCCGAGTTGCATACCGATGCGGACTGGCTGCAGCGACTGGTGCATACCTGTATCACGGAAGTGCGCAGTCACGGCGATGGCCTGGTACAGGTGCGCCTCAGCCCGGCTGACTTCAGTTTGCTGCAGCCACGCTTCGCCTCGCTGGAGGGCATCCGACTGGAGCGCGACGACGCCCTGGAGCGCGGCGACATCGACATCAGCATGGGCGCCACGCGGATCACCCAGCAGGTGGAAGCGCAGTTGCGCCGAGTGTGCGCCACGCTGTGCGACGAACTGACGCGCACACATTCTTCGGCGCAGGCCTTGCTCGGTACTCGCGACGACGAGGTACAAGACTCATGACGGCCGTGCGCATGGACCAACTGGGGGAGCTGCGGCCGCAACTGACCGCCAGCCTGATTGCCGCGCAAAGAGCCGTGCGGCCTTTGCCGCTGGATGTCTGCGGCCAGGTCAGTCGGGTGTCCGGCACCACCATCGAAGCCGAGGGGCTGATCGCGCCCATTGGCGCGCAATGTGCCATCGCCGCGCTGGCCTCGCAGAGTTGCATCGAGGCCGACGTCATAGGGTTCTCTGACCAGAAACTCATCCTCATGCCCTATGGCGGTACCGCTGGCCTTGGTCCGGGAGACCGTGTCCATGTCACGGCCAGACAATCTCTGGGCCGGCTAAGCAACGCGCTGGTCGGACGGGTGATCGACGGCTTCGGCAACCCGCTGGATCGCGCTGAGCCCGTGCCCTATGAGCGCCAGGCGCACCTGGACGGTATCCCGATCAACCCGATGGAACGCCCGCCGATCAACAGTGTGCTGGATACCGGCATCAAGGCCATCAACACCGCCTTGACGATCGGTCGTGGTCAGCGCATTGGCCTGATGGCTGGCTCCGGCGTGGGCAAGAGCATGCTGTTGGGGATGTTGACCCGGCACACGGCCGCCGATGTGGTGGTCATTGGCATGATTGGGGAGCGCGGCCGCGAAGTGCAGGATTTCATTCAGAACATTCTCGGCGCCGAAGGCATGGCGCGTGCCGTCGTCATTGCTGCGCCGGCCAATTCCTCGCCGGTTGCCCGACTCAAGGCGGCCAAGCTCGCGCACCTGGTCAGCGAGGACTTTCGTGATCAGGGCCGCCATGTGCTGCTGCTGCTGGACAGTTTGACGAGGGTGGCCCACGCCCAGCGCGAAATCGGACTGGCCATGGGCGAGCCGCCGACCTCCAAAGGCTACCCGCCATCTGTATTCAGCCTGTTTCCCCAGCTGATCGAACGTCCGGGGGTGGGCCGCGGTGGTCACGGTTCAATCACCAGTTTCTACACGGTGCTGGCCGAGGGCGATGACCGCAATGACCCGATTGTCGACATCTGCCGCGCATCGCTCGATGGCCAGATCATGCTGAGCCGCCAGCTGGCCGATGCCGCCCATTACCCGGCGATCGACCTCAGCGGCTCCATCTCGCGCGTGGCCAACAGCCTGCTTGAACCGCGCCGTGTGCTGCAGGCGCAGCGACTGCGTCGACTGTGGTCCTTGTACCGCGAGAAAGAAGACTTCATCCAGGTCGGCGCCTACGACGCCAACACCAATGCCGAACTGGATCAGGCGATCAAACTGCACCCTAAAATTGTCAAATTCCTGCAACAGAATGACGAGGAGGGCTTCACCTTGCGTGACTCGTGGCGCCTGCTGCAGGAGCTGTTGGGAGAAAGCGCATGAGTGACCAGGTCTGGGACGTACTGATCAGACGCGAAACCGCACGCTCGTCGGCAGTGCTGCAGCGACTCGAAATGATGACGCGGCAACAAGCCCACTTGAGCGAAAGGATTCAGTACGTGGAGTCGTTGCTCCAGGAGTATGAAGCCGAGCGCGAGCGTTCGCCGCTGCAGGCCCGTGCCTACCAGCTGCAATTGCATCGAATGCGGGAAAAGTTGTTTCAGGATGCCGGCACTCTGCAGCGTACGCTGGACGCCACTCGTCACAGCCTGCGCGAGCATGCCGCCGAAATTCAGAAGTACAGCAAGCTGCGCGTGCGGGCGCAGTCGCGCGCTGCTACCGAGGCGCAGCGCCACGAGGAGCGTCAGCTCGACGAACTGTGCCTCGGCCATTTCAATTTCACGCGCCGCGCGGGGGACTGAGCAGAGCTGGCCTGCATTTTGCTAATACCTTGGTGAACGAACCTGAACTCGAGGTTCGACCTGACCTTGGACATCACGCGACTCACTATGAAAATTCAGCCTGAATTCAATATTGCCTCCATCATCAGTCGGATCAGCGCCCCAGACGCCACGGGGCCTGCACCTGCTGGCGTGCTTGCTGGTGTGCCTGTTGGTGTGCCAACGGGGCTGCTGAGATTTCCCGCGCTGTTTGAAGCGGCGCTGCAGGAAATAGACGATCCACAGCTTGCCGCTACGCTTGCCACTTACAGCGAAAGCGGCATGTTGGCGCCGGATTCGACATTGCTGCCTGCGGAGTCGGAGCTGACGACCGATGCAGCGGTCGCGGCGAGCAGCAGCGGGCAGGAGGCGGCCTTCTTCGAGACCGTGCGGCTGCTCAACGGGCGCACCATTCTGACGACTCGTGTCAACACGGCGCCGCGGCGCGATCTGGCGCAGCCAGCCCCGAGCGAGGCACTGCTGGAGCCGGCTGCCGCCTCCGTGACAGAGCGTGGAGAATCAGTGATCGTCGTCAAGGATGCCGTTCTGGAGACACCCTCACCTGTGATGCAGCGTCCGAGTGCCAATCTCGCCGAAGCGGTGGTGCAACCCGTGGCGACTCAGCATGCGTCCAATGTGCCGCCCGCCTTCGATCTGCCGCCCGCGTTCCAGGTGCCGCGGCAGGTCGTCTCTGCCAGTCACGTGACGGCCCCGGTGGGCACGGCGGTGACAACCCGCACCCCCGAACCCGGCGCCGACATGGCCTTGCGACAGCGAGCAGAGGACGCCCCGCTGTTGCGACCGGTCGAGACATCAGTCGCCATGCGTACCGCACAGACGCTCAGCGTCGCTCCTGACCAGGGGCCCAGCGCGCCCGGGACAGTTGCCGTCCATGCTGCCTACGCGCGGCCGTTGACCACTGAAATGGTGCCGCGGCAGGTCGTCTCTGCCAGTCACGTGACGGCACCGTCGGTCATGGTGGCGACAACCCGGACCCCCGAACCCAGTGTCGACATGGCCCTGCGACAGCGCACAGACGTCGCCTCGCTGTTGCGACCGGTCGAGACAACAGTCGCCATGCGTACCCCACACACGCTCAGCGCCGCTCCTGACCAGGGGCCCAGCGCGCCCGGGGCAGTTGGCGTGCATCCTGCTTACGCGCGGCCGTTGATCACTGAAATTGAGCGCACAGACTTGCCTGCCGCTGAGCCCTCCTTCCATTCGGCCATCGTCCGCCCGGCATTTCTGCGACCAATGCCGCGTGAAGTGGCCCCTGAGGCAATTTCCGCGACAACGGGCGGCCAGCAGACCCTGACCACGACACGGCGTGTTGACATCGCTGCGCTCACGACCTCGTCAGCGTCGCCGCTTTCGCTTAGCTTGCCGGTTGCCGTGCAGACGCCCCCGGTGCCAGCTCCAGGGATGCCCGTGGCAACGCGTGAACCAGGCTTCATCGCCACGGCTGCGGCCGCAGGCCCTGCGCAGGCAGCAGAGCCAGTGGCAGCACAGACCTCGGCCCCTGCTTTGGCACCATCGGCAGAGCAGTCGACACAGCAGGCCCCTGCTGCAAAAGCAATACCCATGAGCTTGGCACAGCCCGCACCTGCTGGAGGAGCGGCCAACAGGCTCCCCACGGGCATTGCGACGGCTGACCTGCAGGCGGCCAGCAACGTGAGCAGCCCCGAGCCAGTGCCAGAAGAAGCCACGCCGGGCTCAGGGGTGCAGATTATGACGCCGGCTGGCGTGCCCCGCCCGCAAGGAGCCCCTTTGCCCCTGCAGCCTCCTGTCGTAGGCACACGCCTTGGACGTAGCGACGCAACGACGCAAGCAGACGCTCCTCGCCCTGTGGCTCGAACTGGCACTCGCATGTCGCCGAACCCACTCGACCAGCGCCTGGATCCGGTCTCTGACACTGCCAGCGGCGGGCCCGCCCGAGAAGGCGCGGTGCGGGACGAGCGTGCGGCACGCGAGACCCCCCCTTCGACGGCGCCGATGAGCGCCCTGCGGCCCTCCATCGAGACAAGTCTTGTCACTGACAGCAATGTCTCCCAAGGGTCTGGTTTCACGCTTCCACCTGCGGCAATCTCCGAGTCAGCAGGCGCCGCCGAGGCACACGGCCGGACGCCGGTACGCGAAGCACCCAGTCGCGAGAGCTGGATGCGGTTTGAGGACCTGAACAGCCAGTTCGGCGGCGAGATCCGCAAGGCATCCCTGGAAACCGATGGCACTGGCCGTGCGGCGCTACGTATAATGCTGGCTCCCGAAAACATGGGGACCATCGAGGCAGAAGTCATCGAAAACAACAACACAGTCACGATCAATATCGTCGCGCAGACGGAGGAGGTCGTGCGCGTGTTGCGGGAAAACAGTCATGCGCTGCGTGAGGCCTTCTCAGGACACAGCGCCACGGAAATCAATATTTTCCGGGATACCGGGGGCAGCGGTGCGCAGCACGCAGGTGGCCGCCAGTCTGACGGCATGTCCACCCGGTCAGAGCACGCGAATGACAGCGGCGCTGCCGGTGCCCGGCCTGCCGATGCCGGGTCTGCCGGCGCGACGCCTGCGCAACTTGATACCTATGTCTGAACACACTGCGGAGATTTGCCATGGCTGACGAAAAAGTAGCGAGTAGCACGGAAGGCAAGAAAAGCTTTCCCTTGATTCCCGTCATCGTGGGGGTGCTGGTGGTGGTGGTGGTGGCGGTGGGGGCAGTGTTTGCAACCCTGATGCTCACCGGCGCCATGAATGATCAAGAACTCGAGGAGGCTCTTGCCGAGATCGAGACCCCCGCTGCGGCTGTTGAGGCGGCCGCCCCGGCCGAGGGAGACCCGGCGGTGCCGACCCAGCCACAATTGCTGGTGACGCCCAATCCGGAGCGGCTGGGTACGCTTTACTACGAAATGCCACGGCCGCTGACAGCCAACATCAATGGCTCGCGCAAGGTCATGCAAGTGACCGTCGCCGTGATGACCCACTACGATCAGATGGTCATCGACAGCATCGTGCGTCACGAACTGGCAATCCGTTCGGCCATCCTGGCCGACATGAGTCGGACGCCTGAAGACAACCTGCTGCTGCCGGACTTTCGCGAACAGCTTGGTGAGCAGTTGCGCATCACCATCAACGCTGTTCTCGAGGATTTCGGCGAGTTCGCCGGCGTCGAGTCGGTCTATTTCACGGAATTCCTGGTTCAGTAAGCCCCCACTCTATCGAAGGCGTCCCAAGGCAATGAGCAATCCCAGCGGAAAACTGACTCCGGAAGAACTGCAGGCTTTGCAGCAGGAGTCCATGGCAAACGGAATCGCCGCAGGCCGCGAGGCCTATCAGGTGGTCAAGCACGACCTGGCGAGCGAAGACACATCGTTGGGTTTCAACGAATCCGCCATCGACATGATCAACGAGCGTTTTACCCGTCAGTTGCGCGTCGGCCTGATGGATGTGCTGCGCACAACTCCCAAGATTCAGGTTGATCGTGTCAAGATCGAAAAATATGGGGCGTTTCTGTCCAAGCTGCAGGCACCGTTGTCGGTCAATACTGTCAAGTTCGAGCCTCTGCGGGGCTACTCTCTGGTGGTGATCGACCCCTCTATCATCTTCTCCTCACTGGACAATTTTTTCGGCGGGCTAGGCAAAGGCAGCAACCCGGTACACCCGGGCCGGATGTTCACGCCTACCGAAAACTCGATTATCCGCATCATGCTCAACATCATCTTCGCATCCCTCAAGGAAGCGTGGTCGCCGATCCTGCAGCTTGACTTCACAGAGACAGCAGCGGAGATCAACCCGCAGTTCGCTCAGATCGCGGATGAGAACGATCTGGTGATCGTGAGCCGTTTCGTGCTGTCGATGGATTCGAATGCGAGCGAGGGCACTATCAGCATCGTGACCCCGTTCATCTCGCTCAAGCCGATCAGGGATCTGCTGCGAAGCCGCATTCAGTCATCGGAAGAAAACGATGCCAAGGACACGCAATGGCGCGAAGAGCTGGCCGACGCCAGTGGCCATGCGAAGCTCAGACTTCTGGTGAACCTCGGGCATATTTACTCGTCCCTTGGCGAATTGCAGACCCTGGAAGCAGGCGACATTCTGTTCTTCAAGAAACCTGAATTTGCCACCGGCGAGATCGAAGGCGCCAAGATCTTCACAGCAGAGGTTGGCAACATCGGCAATAATGTGGCCATCAAGATCCACGATTTTGTGCAGATTCCCCCCATCAATTAGAGACGCATCATGGCAGACGAAAAACGAAACGACGACCTCCTGCTTGGCGGCAAGCTGGAGAGTCTGCTGGGCAGTGACAGCGCCGGCATCAACAAACCGAGCATCAATCCGGACGTGCTGGGTAACATTCCCATTGTCATCTCGGTGGAAGTCGGGCGTACCTCGCTGAAGATCAAGGATCTCATGCGTTTGAGTCAGGGCTCGGTAGTTGAGTTGGATCGACTTGCCGGTGAGCCGCTGGACCTGTATGTCAACAATACCCTGGTCGCACAGGGCGAGGTGGTGCTGGTGAATGAACGCTACGGCGTGCGCCTGACACAAGTTATCCCCGCGGCCGAACGCATCAAGAACGTTTGACGCCACGCAGGCGTGCAGAAGAGAATGCGATGAGTCTGATCAGTATGCAATCCGCCCTTGGACTGATAGTCGTGGTGTTGTCCATGCTCGGGTTCTTCTATGTTCTGAACAGGTACAAGGGCAGATTTCTGAGCTCGCAAACGGGCAATCTTTCCATCGAATCACAAATCCCTCTGGGCCTGCGGCAACGACTGGTCCTGGTCAAGGCGCGGGAAAAGACGTTCCTGCTGGTAATTTCCAATGACAATGCCACGGTTGTACACAGCTGGGATGAGTAGCAGGGTGGCGTGTGGCGGCTGTCGACTCTGGCTCGGGACTGGCTTGGCCCTGCTGGCCTCGTCTGCCTGGGCGCAGCCTGGGCTGCCTGTCGTCAGTGTCACCCAGGGCGTAGACGGCGCCACGGAATACGGACTCACCCTGCAGATTCTCCTGCTGATGTCCGTGCTGACCCTGCTGCCCTCCCTGTTGATCATGATGACCTCGTTTGTGCGAGTGATCATCGTGCTCTCGCTGTTGCGACAAGCCATCGGCACCGCGCAGACTCCCCCCAATCAAGTGCTGGTCGGCATTGCTCTGTTCCTCACCATATTCATCATGTCGCCAGTGTTCCTGCAAGTCTACGATGACGCAGTGGTGCCCTACATGAACGAGGAAATCGCGGCGGAGGCCGCCTTCGATGCCGCCGTGCAACCACTGCGGGGCTTCATGCTGACGCAGACACGCGAAGAGGACATGAGTGTTTTCATGGACATTGCCAACGTGGATCCGGCGACGCCTTACGCGGATGTGCCTCTGCCAGTGCTGATTCCCGCGTTCATGACTTCTGAATTGAAAACAGCGTTCACGATAGGCTTTTTGTTGTATATCCCCTTCGTCATCATCGACCTTGTCGTTGCCAGTGTGCTCATGTCGATGGGTATGATGATGCTCTCACCCATGATGATCTCCATGCCATTCAAGCTGATGCTGTTCGTCCTGTCAGACGGCTGGCTGCTCGTCATGCAATCCTTGACCGCTAGCTTTCTGGGGGCGTGAATGACTGTCAGTGATGTGATTGTCATCGGGCGCGAAGCACTGATGGTGGCCGCCCTTCTTGCGGGTCCTCTACTGCTGGGCATTCTTCTGGCGGGGGTGTTGATCGGAGTCATTCAGGCCGCCACCTCCATACAGGAAATGACACTGAGCTTCGTTCCCAAACTGATCTTCATCGTCATCGCCCTGGTGCTGATAGGCAACTGGCAGATTGGCGTGCTGACGGATTATTTTGAGCGCTTGTTTCTGTTGATCCCGGTCATGCTGCAATGATGAACGGCGGCAGCCTCGATGAAATCATGGCCCTGATCGCTGCCTTCATGTGGCCTCTGACCCGGATTTCCGCCTTTATTCTTGCCGCGCCTCTGTTTTCTCTCGACGTGATCAATCTGCGTATCCGAATTGTCGTCGCGCTGGTGTTGACGCTGTTCGTCTTCGAGGCTGTGTCCGTTCCCGAGATCGATCCGTTCACCGCCGCCGGCCTTGGCCAGCTCATGGTGCAGGCACTTATCGGCATTGCCATGGGCTTTGCCCTGCAGATTGTCACGGCTGCCGTTGTGGTGGGCGGGGAGGCTATCTCGAATGCCATCGGGTTGGGCTTTGCCAGCATGGTGGATCCCAATCTGGGCAACGTGCCCTTGGTGGCACAGTTTCTGATGATTCTTTCGACGCTGATATTCCTGACAATGGGCGGACATCTGTTCGTCATTCAACTGCTGTTCGAAAGTTTTCAGAGTATTCCAATCGGCACCACCCCGCCGCTGGACGAATGGTTTGACATCTTTTTGCGCTGGATTCCCTTCATCTTCACAGGCGCAATCAATCTGGCGTTGTCGATGATGGTGGCGCTGCTGGTGGTGAATATCGGACTGGGCGTGATCACCCGCTCTGCTCCCTCGCTGAATATCATTGCCGTAGGTTTCCCGGCAATCCTGCTCGTGGGGCTCCTGGCGCTGAATCTGAACATCACCGCCATGGTCTACACTATTGAGCGTTTTTGGCAGAGTGGCCTCGATGTTCTCCAATCGCTGCCGGGGGCATGAGCGATGGCAGAGAGCGACGACAGCCAGAGCAAAACAGAAGAACCCACCCAAAAACGCATCGACAAGTCGCGCGAGGAAGGACAGATCCTGCGGTCGCAGGACTTTGCCATCGCCGTCAGCCTGTTTGGTCTGGGGGCCCTGATCGTGCTGATTTCGAGCACGCTGATTGAGCGTGTCACCACCCTGTTCACCTACAATTTCACGCTGGATGCGCGCGTCACCCGCGAGCCGGGGCTGATGCTGGAAAAAATTGTGGGCTCGGCGGAAATCATGTTGCCACTGGTGGGGCTGGTCTGTCTGCTGTCCGTGCTTGGAGTCATTCTTGCCAACGGGGCTTTCGGCGGCATCAGCTTCAGCTTGAAAGCGGCGGCGCCAAAATTCTCCAAGCTCAACCCGCTCTCGGGACTCAAGCGCATGTTTGGCGGGAATGCGTTGTTTGAACTGTTCAAGAATATTTTCAAGACGTTGTTCCTGGGCGCCATCGTTGCGTTTGTCATTTACTTCTATATGGACGCACTGGGAATGCTTGGTGTCTTGCCAGCACCGCTGGCCCTGGGCGAGGCTGGCCGCATTCTGGCCAGTGCCTTGCTGTTCATCACGCTGTCCCTGTTCCTGATCGCGCTGGTGGACATGCCTTGGCAGCACTTTCAGCACATGAAAAAAATGCGCATGAGCCTGCAGGAAATCAAAGACGAAATGAAGGAAAGTGACGGGCGGCCAGAGGTCAAGGCACAACAGCGCAAACGCCAGCACGACATTGCATTCAATCGAATGATGAGTGCGCTGGAGACGGCCGATGTAGTGATTACCAACCCGACGCATTTTGCCGTGGCGCTCTCCTACACGCCCGGTACCAGCGACGCCCCGCGTGTCGTGGCAAAGGGAGCCGACTTGCTGGCGCAACGCATTCGTGAAAGGGCTCTCGAACATCAGGTGCCATTATTCGAGGCGCCGGAACTCGCACGTGCGCTGTATTTCTCCACTCGTCTGGATGACATGATCCCGGAGGCTTTGTACCATACCGTCGCGGAAGTGATCGCCTACATCTTCAATGTGGGAACGGCCATGAAAATGGGACAGCGCTTGAAGCGGCCTGTCCCGGTTGTGCCGGACACCATGCGCTTCGATGAAAACGGAGACATCAAGGCTGATGCCAAGCAGTAGCGTGAAAAAGCCCAGGCCGACACCTGCCCAGCTGGCCTGGGCGCAAGAGCAGCTGAATGCCGGTGCCTCCATGCGCGGACTGGCGGAAGCCCTTGGCTTCAGTCAACAGATGTTGCGTGCGGCGCTGGTTTCCTTGCAGAAGACAACTGGCACCCAGACGGGCTTTGCGCTACTTCAGGCACAACCCTATGCGGACGAATATCGTCGCCTGATGAACACGTTGCTGAGCGGCCCTGGCTTCGCCAGCATCGTGTTTGCCAGTGACGCTTTGCGAGACTATCTGCTTCGCTCCCTTGTCGACTTTGCCAGTGCGGCCGGACGCCCCGTGCTGGAGCTCAAAGCTGATTCCGACCTGTTGGCCATGCTCAATCCACTGGTGGCCGATGTCCCCTTGAGCAGGGCCATTCGCAAGGAGATCCAACTGAGCGAACCACGACTGCTCCTGGTGCGGGATGCTGTGGCGATTGACTCTTCCACTTGGGCATTATTTTTCGCGTTGATGCGGGATTTGCCAGTGCTGAATCTGGCCTGCATTGTGTGCTGGCCTTGGGGTCAGCGCGATCGTTCGGCCGCGTTTGTGGAAGAATGCCGCCTTGGCGCAGTGGGCTTGGAATTCGGGCCGCTGTCCACAGCATTGCAGCAAACTCTGCTGAAGTCCTTGAAGAAAGAAGCGCTCGGCGCGCTTTCCTACGCTGACCTTGAAAAACTGCTGCTGGGGTTGGTGTTCGACAACTCGGTTGAATGAGTCGCTACGCTGTGGCTGTGAAGCTGCATCAAGAGACGAGTCAGTGTCAGGACTGGGCACTTCAGTCGCGCGCAACACTCCAGTGCACGCGCATCACCACCGAGCCGACGCCCTTGTTGGACTTGATCCTGATGAGGTTGCTCAGCTTGGTCTCGTACCACAGCAGGCCGCTCGCATCCGCTACGCCGCCCAGTACATGGAACTCGCCCACCCGCATCGATACCGCATTCAAGCGTGAACGCACGGTCAGGATCTCGCCCTTCATGAACGGGCCCTTGGGCACATCGTCCAGGTCCGTCGTCAGATAGGCCGACATGATCTCGCTCAGATTGCGCATGATCGCGAAGCCGAAATTGCACACCAGATTGTCGGCCAGAATCTCGATCTTCGTTTCCATGATCACATCGGTGAGCGGCTCGATCTCCTGGATCTCCTCGCCGTCCAGGCTGCGCACCATGGTGTGGATCACGCGGCAGTCCTTGATCTTGCGATCCTCCACCGCGTTGATGTCCAGCGGCTCGTGGTGCTCCACCGAGCGGCTGTTGCAGAAGGCTTCGTAATTGCCCACCACATGATGGCTCTCGCCGATCTCGCGGATGCGGCCCTTCTCCAGCCAGATGGCCGTGTCGCACAGCTCCTGCACGTGGTACATGGAGTGGCTGCAGAAGATCATGGTCTTGTTCTGCTTGCGGAACTCGTTCATGCGCTCCACGCACTTCTTCTGGAACGCGATGTCGCCCACCGAGAGGGCCTCGTCGATCACCAGCACATCGGGGCGCACCATGGTGGCGATGGAGAACGCCAGGCGCACATACATGCCCGAGGAATAGGTCTTCACCGGCCGGTCGATGAAATCGCCCAGCTCCGAGAACTCGATGATCTCGCGCTCCATCTCGGCGATGTTGGCATCGGGCACGCCCAGCAGCGCGGCGTTCAGGTAGATGTTGCGGCGTCCGGTGAACTCCGGATGAAAGCCTGCGCCGAGCTCCAGCAGCGCCGCGACCTGGCCCTTGATGCGAATGCTGCCGCTGGTGGGCTGCAGTGTGCCCACGAGCAGTTTCATCAGCGTGGACTTGCCGGCGCCATTGTCGCCAATGATGCCCAGGCTGCGGCCTTCCATCACCGAGAAGGAAATGTCCTGCAGCACATGGAACAGCTTGTGACGCGGCTGGCGCAGCAGCAGCTCCAGCAGGCGGTCCTGCGGGCGGTTGTAGATGCGGAAATCCTTGTGCAGGTTCTCGACCGAGATGCTGTACATGGCGCGGCCTCCTTACAACACGTCGCCGAAGGCGTGACGGATGCGCATAAACAGCCAGCCTCCGAACAGATAGGTGATCAGGGACACCGGCACGATGACCAGCAGGCTGCTGAACGAGAAGCTGTCCAGCAGGATCAGCTCGCGGTACATCTGCACGAAGCTGTGCATGGGGTTCAGGATCAGCAGCGGCTGCCAGGCTTCCGGCATCAGGGACACCGGGTAGACGATCGGCGTCAGGAAAAACCAGGTGGTCAGCACCAGCGCCACGATCTGCTGCACGTCGCGCAGGAACACGCACAGCGCCGACAGCATGGCCACCAGGCCCATGGTGAACAGGAACTGCAGCAGGAAGACCACGGGCAGCCAGAGCCAGAGCACGGACAGATAGCCCTGCAGGGCCAGATAGAGCAGGAAGAGGCCGAGGGCGATGCCGTGCACCATGTAGGGCACCAGCGTGCCGACGGCCGGGATGATCTGCACGGGGAACATCACCTTGGTGATCAGCGGCGCGCGCTCCAGCAGCAGGGTGCTGGCCCGGCCTACGGCGTCGGCGAAGGCGAACCAGGGCAGATAGCCCATCATCATGAACACCACGAAGGGCGTGCCCTCATACTCGGCCGGCATGGGGGTGCGGAACACCACGCTGAACACGAAGGAGTAGATCAGGATGTTGACCACTGGCGTGACGAACAGCCACAGCTTGCCGCCCAGCGAGCCGGCGAACTGGCCGGTGAAATCCTGGCGCACGAAGTTGTGAAACAGACGGTAGTGGGTGAACGGGGCACGCACCCACGCCGAAAGCAGAGAAAAGAGCATTCTGTGGAGTCAGTTCCTTTGTGGTCAGTCCTGCGGTTCCACCAGCCAGGTGCCGACGTCCAGCAGGTCCTCGGCACTCAGCGTGCCGGCGTCGCGCCGCAGCATCAGCGAATAACGGATCAGATCGTAGCGGGCGCGCTGCAGATCGCGCTCGGCGCTGAAGCGATCGCGCAGGGCGTTGAGCACATCCACGCTGGTGACGGTGCCCAGTTCGAAGCCACGCTGGCGCGCCGTGTAGGACAGCGCGGTGGATTCCGCCAGGCGTTGGGCGGCCTGCACCCGCAGCTCCGCCGACTTCACCTGCAGATAAGCCATGCGCGTGCTTTCGACGATCTCCAGCGTTGTCTGGCGCAGTTCGTTTTCAGCGATACTGTGAAGGCTGCGGGCCTCGGCGACTTGTGCACGGTTGCTGCCTCCAGCAAACAGCGGAATCTGCACGTCGACGCCGATGTAGTCGGTTTCGGTGCGAGGGTTGCGGAAATTGTCATAGCCAAGATCGGAAATCTGCTTCTGTGCAATCAGCGTGACGCGCGGCATGTAAGCCCCTTGTCGCTGCGCGATGGCTTTGTCAGCGGCATCCACTGCAAATTCCCGTGCCCTGACCTGCGGATTGGACTGGCTCGCCAGGGCAAGCCACGACTCCATGCTGCCTTGCGGTGCAGCAAGCTCCTGAGCAGGATCAAGCTGGAATAGCTCACCCACACCTACGCCCGTAAGGGCGCGGAGTTCTTCGCGCACCAAGGTCAGCTGGCTTTGCATATCCAATTGCTGGGACTGCGCGAAAGCGAGCCTTGCCTGAGAGTCGTAGAGGTCCGTGATCTGTACCTGCTGCAATTCATACAGCCGCTCGACCATGGCCGCCTGTCTGGCCACCGCCTCCACTTCAGCCGCCGCTGAGCGCAATGCGTCATGCGCCTGCAGGACGTTGAAGTACTTCTCGGCCACATCGGTCAGCAGCCCTGCCAGCGTCCCGTAGTACTCCGCTTCCGCCACGTCCTCGAGAATTGCCGCCTGTTTGCGCGCATTGAAGGCCTGCCAGTTGAACAGAATCTGGGTCAACTGCAGAGACGAGCGTTCACCGGGGTAGTTGGCGACATTGCCGAGGGACTCCTGCGTGTTGTCTGACCTGCTGGTATTGGCATTGAGCTGGGGCAGCAACTGCCCGGTCGCGGCTTTGCGCCGCTGGGTGCCTACCTGCCAGCGCGCTTTGGCGATACGCAGCGACGGGCTGTAGTCGAGCGCGGCAGTGAAGAAGTCCTCGAGCGTGCTGCCCTGGATGATGACGGTGCTCATGCCGTTGCGTGACGATTCAGCAGCGTTCACGCTCTCCGTAGCAATGCTGATACCACAGATGAGCCCCAGGCCCAGAGTGCCGATCCAATTGAGTTTCATAGGCGTCAGTCTTCGCGCAGGGCGCGTGCGAGGGCGTTGGAGAAAGGCTTCATGACATACTGCAGGAAAGTCCGTGAGCCCGACGCAATGAAAACTTCAGCTGGCATACCGGGTACCAGCGCCAGCTCGCCAAGTTGCTGCAACCCTTCCTCGGTCACTGCAACCCGGGCCAGGTAGAAGGGCATACCGGTGGTTTGATCTGCCATGGCATCGGCTGATACGCCCAGCACGGTGCCGAATATCGTCGGTACGCTGCTGCTGAAACTGGAGAACCGAATGGTCGCATGCTGGCCTGCCGCCACGCGATCGATGTCGGCGACGGAAACACGGGCTTCAATGATCAATTCGTCGCTTTGCGGAACCACCTCCGCGATCGGGGCTCCAGGTCCAATCACTGCGCCTTCAGTGTGGTACTGCATGCCAGCCACGACGCCGCTGACCGGGGCGCGGATGACGGTGCGAGACAGAATGTCATCCAGTGCGATCATGCGCTCGCGAGCGTCCTTGAGTCGAGTCTGCGTCTCGCTGAGCATGGACGCCACCTCGGAATGCCACTCGTTCTGGATTTGAAGAATTTGCAACTGCGTCTCTCCGATCTGCATCTGCGTGGTGGAAATGGTGGCGACAAGCTCCGCAGCCTCCCCCTGGTAGACGGCCAGATTGCGCTCCAGTTCGCGCAGACGCAGTTTGTCGGCGAAGCCTTCCTCCAGCAGCACGCGGACATCGGCCAGTTCGGCGCCAAAGGACACCGACAATGCCTCTTTGCTTTGACGCATGGCCTCCAAGCCCACTAAGCGTGAACGCAGCTGCTCTATACGCTGCTCCAGCACCGCGCGACTGCCGTCCATGGTCGCTCTGCGTGTGGTGAAGACGTTGCGCTGCGCCTCGATCTCGGCCTGTGCGCTTACCCCCGAAGTTGACAGACTCGCGGGAAATTGAATCTCTGCGGCGCCGTCGCGCTCCGCAAGCAGACGTGCTTCCAGTGCCGTCAGAGCGATCAGCTGGGCATTGTTGATTTCACGCTGGGCCTGGGCCTGCGTATCGTCAAGCACGAGCATCACCTCGTCAGCAGCCACGTGATCGCCATTCTGGACGCGAATTTCACGCACTATGCCCCCTTCCAGGTGTTGAATCAGTTTCTTGTAGGAGCGCACTGTGACGGCCCCGGGTGCATGGGCGGCCCCTTCGATCGGCGCGAGCGTCGACCATAGTCCGAACCCGCCAAACACGATCAGCAGCATCAAGGTGCCGATGCGTCGGGGGTGGTCGAGACTGGTTTCCAGCGCGCTGTCATACACGGGGCCGACCGCTTGCGCGGCTGTCTGCAGGGCGGGGAGATTCTCAGGATTGCGGGTGTTCTCTGTCACGTTCTCGGTCTCGCGTCCAATGTAGGAAAAGGGGTCAGGCCTGGGCAGCTTTGCGAGCATCGGCCTGTGGCATCAAGGCAGCCAGTACCTGTTCTCGAGTGCCGATATTGACGGGAACCCCGTCCTTGAGCACCAGAATCTTGTCGACGACCATCAGCACCATCGTGCGGTGCGTGATGACGATGACCGTGCAGCCCTGCGCCTTGGCACGCTGGAGTGCGGCGACCAGTTCGCGTTCGCCCTGATCATCCAGGTTCGAATTCGGTTCATCCAGAATCAGCAGGCGAGGCTGACCGTAGAGCGCGCGCGCGAGTCCGATACGCTGGCGCTGTCCCCCGGACAGGATACCCCCGCTGCCGCCAATGGGGGTGTCATAGCCCTGTGGAAGGCGCAACACCAGTTCATGAACTCCGGCCATTTGCGCGGCAGACACAATTTTATCGGCATCGCGTTCGCCGAAGCGGCAGATGTTTTCAGCGATGGTCCCGTCGAACAGCTCGATGTCCTGGGGCAGATAACCGATGTGCGGGCCGAGCTTGAGCCGATCCCACGCGAAGATGTCGGCCCCATCAAGGCGCACTTTCCCGCCACCTGTAGGCCAGAGTCCCAGCAGGGCACGTGCGAGGGTAGATTTGCCGGATGCGCTGGGCCCAATGATGCCCAGCGATTCGCCCGCCTTGAGCTCGAAGGTCACGCCCTTGACCACTGGCGCTTTCGCGCCGGGCGGAGTGACAAAGATCTGCTCCACATACAGGTTGCCGTGCGGCGCCGGCAGCGACATGGTCTCTGCATCAAGCGGAACGCGCTCCAGCAACTGGCCGAGTCGATCGTACTGGGCACGTGCCAGCGAGAACCCTTTCCAGGTTCCAACCAGCATGTCAATCGGCGCCAGTGCTCGGCCGAGCAGCAGCGACCCCGCGATCATCATCCCTGGGGAGATGTCCTGACGCAGCGCCAACAATGCTCCGAGGCCTAGAATCAAAGACTGCGTAATCACGCGGAAGGACTTGGACAGCGTGCTGAGAATTCCGGCCAGGCGACTGGCACTGGTTTGCAGCTGCAACACCTTGTCTGCACGAACCTGCTGCCGGCGGCGGATGTTCTCGAGCATTCCCATGGCCGAAATGACCTCGACATTGCGCATGCTGCCGTTGATCTGCCCGAGCACCCAGTTCGCTTCCGTGTTGGCATCCTTCAACTTGCTGGTGGTGACTTTTTCGGTAGTCCATGCCAGGCCGACCATGACGATGCCGGCGACAATCGCGGTGATGCCAAACAGAGGATGAAAGAGGAACATCACGAGGACATAAATCGGGAACCATGGTGCATCGAAGAACGCAAAGAGGCCATTGCCTGTCATGAACTGGCGCAACTGTGACAAGTCGTTGCTTGGCTGCGAACCATTCGCTGCGCCTCCTGTGTAGAGCGACTGTTTGAACGAAGCATCGAAAACCCGGTCTCGCAGGTTCTGTTCAATCTTGTTGCCGGCACTGACCAGAATCATCGAGCGTACCCATTCGAAGCCACCGGAGGCGGACATCAGGAACACCATGATCAGCGTGAGCATCGCCAGCGTCGACTGACTGCCACTGGTGACCACGCGGTCATACACCAGCATCATGTACATGATTGGCACCAGCATCAGGATATTGATAGCGGCGCTGTAGATGCCTGCGAGGATGAAATATTGCCTGACGGCCTTGAAGCCCTCGCGCAATTCCGGGTAGGGGCTATTGTTCTTGGTCTGATTCATGGTGTTTCGGCTGCTTGTTGTTCAAGTTGAATGTGATTGGGTAAACGTCGATGCATTTCAAGTCTGCCTTTACTCTTCGCCTGCGCAGCGCCTCGGCAGTCGCTGCGCAGGCGGATCGGTGTCACAGGGATTGGCCGCCCTGAGCCAACTCGCGCAAAGCGCGCGGGTCGCTGATCTGCAGTGTGCCTGCGCCATCGCGTCTGACGATCTGACGAGTCTGCAAGGCCTGGAAAACCCGCGTCACTGTCTCGCGGCTCAGGTTCAGCATGATCGCGATTTCCATGTGTGTCGGTGGGTTCTGAATGACCACGGGCTCCGCTTGTGCATCCCTGACCAGCATCCACAATTGGCAACATACACGCTGGCCGATGTCGGGCAATCCCAGCAGCGAGCGCTGTCGTGTCAACTGCCGCAGCCGGAATGCCAGCCGCTCTGTCATGACTCGAAACAGATGCGGATGAGTCAGCATGATTGCGCGCAGACTCGCCATCGGTACCATCACAGTCACCACGGCGGTGAGAGCGATTACGAATTCAGGTTGGGGGCCATTGTCAAACATTCCCACCTCTCCGCAGAAATCGCCCGGCTCCACGAAGTACAGACCCACTTCACGACCGTCAATGGTGAAATCGACGCCCTGCAGTCTTCCCTCGAAAAGGAAACACACGCAGTCCTCGTGCACCCCTGCGTTCATGACAACTCCGCGACGCGCGAACTTGCGCATGCTGGTGAGCGCGGCCAACTGAGTAAGAATCTCGTAAGGCAAAGGCTTGAGGACAGGAAAAGTGCTTAACAGCTCTGGGGTTACCACGGTTGTTGTAAAGTCCCTGATGGCTGGTTTCAGCGGTGCCGGGGCATTATAGGAGCTTGACCCTCAATAGCAAACGCCGGGAAATATCATCGGTGTGACTCGGGTCACATGACTTGCAATTGGCATGGATTATCTTGCAACGCAGTCAAAGAGTGCCAGTAATCCGATCTCGGAATCTGGCTGGGAAACCGCCGTGAAGACCTTCCTTCAATCGCTCGTCATTGCGACATCGCTCTGCCTCTCAGGCACCGCTGCTCTTGCGCAGGAAGCCGCACCAGCGGGCATCGTGAGCCTGGTGCTCGGCAAGGCCTGGCTGCATTCTGCTGGCAGCGCGCGGCAGCCCCTTCACGCAGGTGCCGTGGTGCGTGTTAGTGACCGCATTTCTACAGAATCTAACGGTCATGTGCATATTCGGTTTATCGACGATGCGTTGCTCAGCGTGCGGCCCGACAGCGAGCTCGAGGTTCAGCGCTACGATTTTGACCGCGATGATCCGGCCAGCGTGTCCATTAAACTCAACTTGGTGGAAGGTGTGACACGCAGTATTTCCGGCGAGGGCGCCCACGTGGCACGGGAACGTTTCCGTCTGAACACGCCCATCGCAGCCATCGGCGTGCGGGGTACGGATTTCGCAGTCAGTGCCACTGAGGGGTCGGTGCGTGCGCTGGTGAACGAGGGAGCTATCGTCGTGGCCCCGTTCTCCCGCGACTGTCTTGTTGATACCTTCGGGCCTTGCTCCGCCAATGCCGTGGAGCTGTCGCAGAGCAATGTGCAGATGGTGGCAATCGATCGCTCGCAGCCCTTGCCGCGCCTGCTCCCGGCTACGGACGAGCGCGGTGCGTTGAACGGGGACCTGGTGGCTGCCGGCAACGAACGTGTCGATGCCGGGGACAAGGCCACGGGAACAGAAGTCTACCTGGAAACGGTCACCTCCCGCCGGGTCACGGATGTGGCGAATAACGTGGTTGCTTCGCCGGTGCTGCGTCCGCAGACGCCGATGACTCCTCCTGCGATAAAGCCTGTCGATTTCACGCCCGCAGCCTCGCTGGCAACGACGGAGGTGCTCGCGCGCAATCTGGTCTGGGGGCGCTGGGATGGCCGTGACGACATGGGTGCCCAGGAGCGGCTTACGCAGACCTATGCCCAGGCGAGTACAGGGCGGGACATCACCGTGGGTAATGACAATTACGGGCTATTCCGCGACGGTAAGGGCAGCACGCAGATCAAGCCAGAGCATGCCGTCGTCAGTTTCGCCCTGCAGAGTGCGCAGGCTTTCTATCACTCAAGCTCTGGCGTGCTGGCGCTGCAGGTCAATGGTGGCAGCCTGCGCATTGACTTCAATGAGCGTCGCTTCGCCACCGAGCTCGGCCTCAGCCATGCCAGCACCGGCGTCATCCTGTTTACTGCTGCTGGCCGCATTTTCGACGCCGGCAATTTCTACGACAATTCTGACACCCAAGCGATGGCTGGTGCCGTCAGTCTGACGGGCTCGGAGGCCGGCTATTTCTTCGAAAAGCAATTGGATGCCGGTGCAAGCTTGAAGGGCCTGACCCTCTGGGATGCGCAGTAATGTCGGCAACGCGCCCCGCAGTCCTCCATCAGAATCGTGCCATCAGGTACCTGCTCGGCTTGCCGCCTGCCAAAGCGCGACTCTTGCTCCTGGCGATGGCGGGGCTTGTGACGAATGCCCTGCTCACGCTGTTTTCCCCCGCATTGACGACGCTGGAAGAGAATCTGGGGGCGCTGGGCTGGACGCTTCGCCCTGACCTCAACGCCGAGCAGCGCATCACCATCGTTGCTATCGACGAGAAGAGCATTGCACAGGAAGGCCCCTGGCCCTGGCGCAGGGAGACCATGGCGCGGCTGGTCACGGCGCTGACCTCCGCCGGCGTGCAGCTGCAGCTTCACGATATTGTGTATCCCGAGCCTCAGGCAGGTGATGAGCAGTTCCTGTCTGCCCTGCAATCCGCTCCCGGCGTCGTGCTTGCCCAGGTGCCCGTGCTGCAGCCTGGCCAGGACGTGCGAACGGGCGTCATGACACACCCTCTAACGGGGATCGCCTGCGATGAAGGACTGCCTGTGGCGTCTGGGTACGTCGCTAATGCAAGCACATTCGCATCGATTGCTACAGGGCATATCGCGCCGATCGTCGCTGCCGATGGTGCCATTCGAGAGGTCGCGGCCGCTGTATGTCTTGACGGTGTAGCGTATCCTGCACTGCCTGTCAGTGCCTTCCTGCAGGCCATCAAGTCACCCACCTGGGGTGCATCCGTAGAGCAGGTCACTGGCTGGTTCGGCCCCGCCCGGCAGATGACGCTGAACGCCTATCCTGGCCTGCGTATTCCTCTGGATCGCAATGGCAGCTTGCGAATCTCTTATCGCAGCGCGCCGGAAGCCTATCAAGCGGTATCGGCTGCCGATGTGCTCAATGGCAGTGTTGATCTGTCGATGTTGGCAAACACTTGGGTTTTGGTGGGTGCAACTGCCTTCGGCATCGGGGATATCGTTCCCACTCCCTACAGTGGCGCCACGCCTGGCGTGGAATTGCAGGCGCGCATGATGAGCAGTCTTCTTGACGCCGATGTGCCATACACGCCGCGAGTGGCGCCATGGTTGCTGGCCGGTGTCTGCCTGGTATTCGCCGGCGTGCTATTTCTTCTGGCCAGCTACCGCGAACGTTTCGCAGGCGCTGGGCTCCCCCTCGCTGGGCTCATCCTGCCAGTGCTGGCGCTGGCGTTGCATATTCAATGGCTCGCCTCCGGCAACGTGTGGCTGGGGTGGGTAGCCCCAGCGCTCTACGGTCTTGCAGGCGCAAGTCTGCTTATGCTGCTGGAGCAGGCGCGCGTGCGGCATGAGCGCAGCAGGGTGTTCAGCCACCTGAACAGCTACCTGCCGGCGGATGTGGCCCATGAAATCGCCTTTAGTCTTCCCAGCTCAAATGTGAATGCACGACGTAGTGATGTCACTCTGCTAAGTGCAGATCTACGCAATTTTTCAGCTTTCAGTGAGGCGCGGCCGCCGGAAGAGTCTGCAGCACTACTTCATTTTTTCTTTGTTCGTGCCGCTGAAATTGTCGAGGCCCATGGTGGGCGCATACATGAATTCAAAGGGGATGCGCTGCTCGCCGTCTGGGATGGCCACGGCGAGGCTCCGGGCTTGAAGGCGTTGCGCGCGGCGCAGCAGATGCAGGCGCTGATCGAGGGCGAGATGCTGCCCCAACATCCGCCGGCTGGTCTCGAACCCCTCGCTATTGGCATCGGCATCGAGCAAGGGCCGGTGCTGATCGGCTCCATCGGGCCTGCGCATCGACGAACGCACACCATGTTGGGTGACACAGTCACCATTACTTTGAGGATCCAGGAGATGACCGCCGAGTTGGCGCAGCCAATCCTGCTGGGCGAGTGTGTTGCGAGGCAACTGACTGGCGAGAAGTTGGATTCCCAGGGTAGCTACCTCCTGTCAGGACTGCGCAATCCCCACGTGTTGTTCGCTCCTTTTCTCATTCCGGTTACCGGGCGTCGTCAGCGTACGGATGCCGTCCCGCTGTCGGTCATCACCGGCGGTCGTCGCTGAGCGTCGTGCCCCGATTCCGCTGGTTGCCAGCCTTCCTCAGCTTCACGATAATCCGCGACATTTCCACACGCCGACATCGGCTCAGTCTGGTCTGTTACGATCTCCGATATCGAGGCTCTATGCGCAAGACAGTCTCTGCGCTCATATTCCTGTTGTCCTCCTCGGCGCAAGCCTGTCCGAATCTGAGTGCCTTTTATCTGGCTGAGCAAAGCCCGGCGTCCCAGTCAGCGCTGGCAGCGCAGCTGGCTCCCCTCATGTCGCAATGTCTGCAGAGCGCAGAGTTCTTTGCCCTTATTGGCGCGGCGCAGATGGAGTCAGGCGACCTGACGACAGCGCTGGAGTCGCTCGAGCGCGCCTTGTTGCTGGACCCAGGCAACGGCGCTGCGCAGATTGACTATGCCCAGGCCTTGTATCTGCAAGGACAATTGTTCTCGGCCCTGGATCTGAATCGACAGATTCTGGCCCGAACCGACCTGCCCCCGGAGATTGAAGCACTAGTGCGTCAGCGTGATCAGCTCTGGCAGGCAAGCACTCGACAAACGGGGTTCCAGCTGGATGCACTGGTGGGCTATGACGACAACCTCAACGGAGCGCCGGACCCTTCTCAGATAACACTCACGCTCTCCGGCGAGCCGATCATCCTCGCGCTCAATCCTGAATTTCAGGCAATCGGCGGGCGTTACCTAAATCTGCGTGGCGGTGCGACCCACCAACAGCTTGGCGCCGGGCATCGGCACAATGCCAGCGTGGACGTAAGAGGCCGTCTAAGCCAGGACAGTGGCTCCGATCTATTGCAATTGCAAAGCCGTTACGAATTTCTTCGGCCTCGACGCAACAGCAGCTGGCTGGCCAGTATTGCTGCCGGCCAATTGTTTTTTGGAGGCAATGCTCTTTACGCCGCGTCCGAGGCACTGTTTCGCTATAGTCAGCCTTTCGGCCAGGCCTGCGGGCGTCGCTTCGACCTCACCTTGCAACATCAGCATTTCCACGGACAGCGCAATCTGAATTCCCTGGAGGCAAGACTGGCGGCAGGTCTCGAATGTCAGGTGGAGCTCGCAGGAATACCCTCTGTGCTCGATCTGGAGTTCGGTCTATTGTCGAATACCGCGCTGAGCAGTGGTCGACCGGGCGGGCATCGTCGTGGATGGCAGGTGAACGCCGACTGGCAATGGCCTGTGTCACGGGGCCTTGTTCGCAGTCAGATGAACTACACGCGGCTGCAGGATCAGACTGGGTACAGTCCTTTGCTTGCCAATGGAGTCGACCGCTGGCTGGAGCGCAGCTACCTTTTGATGCAGTACCAGCGGCCAGTGCAACCGGGCATGACCTTCTTGGCCAGCTTCTATCATCAGTATCAGCGCAGCAATATTGCGCTGTTCGACACCCTCGACAGTTCCCTCGAATTCGGGCTTAGCTTCGCCTTTTGAAAAAGCCACATAATTCTTAGAAAATAAACGCTTACAAATAAGACTTAAATCAAGAAAGAGGTTGTCTTGGCTGCTGCCTCCAAGTAATATCGGCGAGCGTGTCCGCTTGTGGCCGGTTTTTGCGCTGGCGACCAAGTGGGTTTATCTCGGGTAAGCACGTTCATTTCAGTCTTTGTGATTGTCGTCACACCGGCCTGGAGTCGAGTTGCGTATCCTTGGAACAACCGAATGGGGTCATCCGTCAGTTTGCTCTGGCGAGTCACAATCGGAAAAAACAATTTGGATCCAATCAAGGAGCTTTACAAATGGCGATTACCGTCGAACAACGTACCGCGATTATTGAACTGGTAGTGGGCATGTTTGGTGCCGCACCAGGTGCCAGTGTCCTGTCAGATCTGGTGGCTGCATATGAAGCAGGCAGTTCCCTCAAGCAGATCGCAGCGAACCTGGCAAAGAGTGATCAATTCAAGAGCATCTTCCCGACATTCATGACCAGTGGCGAGTTCGCCACCAAGGTGGTTGATCAGCTCGTCGGCTCCTCAGTCGTCGCTGCTGAAAAAACCGCTGCTGTCGCTTTGCTGACCGCCCAGCTGAACTCCGGCAAGTCACGTTCTGACGTGTTCGTCGATGCCATTTCCGCGTTGAATGCGGTGGCCTCTACCAATGCTGCATGGGGCAATGCCGCAGTTGCGTTCGACAACAAAGTGGCCGCAGCCGTGTACTACTCTGTCGACAAGCAGCTGAGTGGTTCCTCACTGGCCGCCCTGCAGGCAGTGGTTTCCAGCGTTACCAACAGCACAGCAAGCCTGGATGCCGCTAAAGCGGCCGCTGATGCTGCTGCAGCGCCGGCACCAGCGCCGTCGCAGACTTTCACGCTGACTGCAAATCTGGATGACGTCAAGGGTGGCGCGGCAAATGATAAGTTCACTGGTCTTCTGAGCGCTACTCCCGCGAATATCACTTTGAATGCTCTGGACGTCATCGATGGTGGTGATGGAAACGATACTCTCACCATTCTGGATGAAAGCGGTAACATAGCAGTCCCTGGAGTCCTCACTATGTCAGGGGTCGAAACAGTAAATGTCCGCTCCGCTGGCACTGCGAACATTGATCTGACTGGTGCGGGCATCTCGGGTGTAACCACACTCAACTCTACCCAGTCCGTTGCTGCAACCTTGACTGCCGCTGCTACCACCAATGTAAATGTTTCTGGCGCGACTGGTGCCATTACGATTAATGGTGGTGCTGATATTACCGTCTCAGCAGCAACCGCAGCACAGGCGGTGACCATTGGCGCTAATACCGTTGGTGCTGGAGCGGTGAATATCACTCACACCAATCAAACCACCGGTGCTATTGCAGTTGACGGTGGCGCCAAGGTGACTGTAGTTGCCGGTGGTGCGACTACCGGTACGGTAACTGTGGGCCAGGGCGGCGCACCCGCTGACCTGCCGACCGGTGCTGTATCCGTAACTTCGACCGGTGGTGCCTACGCGGCAGCGACTGCTGTCACCTTGGGTGGTATCACCATCTCCGGCGGCAGCACTGTTACCGTCGCCCAGACCGCAGCTTCTGCATCAACAGAAGCAGCAGCCGATGGCGCAGCCGCCAACCGTACTCAGAGCGCCGTGTCCGTTACTGGCACATCCGCTACCACTGAAGTTTCTGTGAGCCAGTCTGCTCCAGTAACGGCCGTCAACGCCGTAGCTGCCGCAACCGGCGTTCGCGAAGCACAGAGCGTGACCTTCACAGCACTGGCTGCAACCGAGACCGCCGAGGTCAACGGCCTGACCTTCACGGCAGTCAAAGCACTGACCGCCAATGAAGTGGCCGCTGCATTCGCCAACCTGACGGCTGGCGCTACCCACGGTTCGTCGCCTGCTACCAATGGAATCTACAGCGGTACCTTCAACAATGCGCTGGCCAACGGTGCACTTATGACCTCTGGTGCAGCAAATGGCGCCACGGTTACCTTCACCGAAGGCACTGCCAGCACTGTAGCCTTCACGCTGCCGACTGATAACGATGGTGCTGGCGCAGGTGCTCCTGTTGCCGTGACCACCGGTGTTACCGCCGTTACCGCCGTGACCGGCGTCATGGGCGTGGTTGGCGGCGCGATTACCGTCAATGGCGCAATCGCTGGTACCGACGTTCTGAAGACCGTCTCACTGACCGGCTTTGGTGCTGGCTCCACGGTTTCCTCCGACGCGCTGACTGCCCTTACGCTGGCATCCAGCAGAGAAGATGTGACAGTGACCAACGCTGCTGCCAGCACGCTGGATCTGACGCTGAACGCTGCCGGGATCTCCACCAACACCGCAGCTGCAAACCTTGGCGGTACCTACAAGACCTTGAACATCAAGACCACCGGTACCGCTTCGGACATCGACATCACTGCCGGTGGCGTTGAAACTCTGACCGTGTCGGGTACCGTAGTTGCCGACCTGAATACGCCGACGATGGGCGCCCTGAAAACAATCACCGTCAGCGGCTCTGCCGGCCTGTCGGGCAACGTTTCCGGTATTGCTTCCGTTACCTCCGTTGACGCTTCGGCGACTTCTGGTGCTGTTACTGTGACGATCGATACTGCCACTGCTGCATACAAAGGCGGCACCGGTGTAGATACCGTTACGCTGAACACCGTGACAATCACCAAAGACGTTTCCCTGGGTGCAGGCGACGATACGCTGACGCTGGCCACTGGTACCGGTGTACCAACTGGTGCGCTGGCTGGCGGCGACGGCACTGACACATTGTCGATGGTAGCAGCTGATGCAGAAACTCTTTCGGCAGGCGCTGCATTTGAAGCCAAGTTCTCCGGCTTCGAGAAGATTCGTGTAGGTGCAGTTGCAGCTACGCAAAACGACACGATTGACCTGTCCAACTTGAATGACATCAGCTATGTCATTTCGGCTGGTATTGCTACCAATGCGTCCAATAACCAGTTGATCGTCAACAAGATGGCAAATGGCGGTACGCTTGAAATCGTTGGCGCAGCCGATGCTAGCGATATCTTTGACATCAATCTGACCGATGCAACCGGCACTGCTGACAGCCTGAACGTTGTCACCAAGGTTTCCACGGCCAGCTTGAACTTCGGTACGCTGGATCTGGCCGGCATTGAGTCGGTAGCAATCACTGCAACGGACACCAACACCAGCACCATCACTGGTGGCGGCGTCAACACGGCGACCTTCGTCGTGAAAGATGCTGCGCTGAAGACCGCAACGGTGACTGGTAGCTCGCACCTGACGCTGACGCTGGATGCAGCCACCACTGCTCTGACGTCGCTGAATGCCTCGACGCTGACCGGTAACCTGACCACCACGACCAACGGCACGGTTGCACAGACCGTAACCGGCGGCTCGGGTGCAGACGTACTGACGGCCAAAGGTGTAAACGACGTACTGATCGGCGGTGCCGGTAACGATACACTGGCACTGACTGGTACTACGGCCAACCTGGTAACGCTGACTGGCGGCGCCGGTGCCGATATCTTCCAGATTGGTGTTGCAACCGTTAACGTCAACAGCTATGCGACGATCACGGATCTGGCCGCTGGTGACAGAATCCAGTTCTCCGCTGGTGCTGCCACCTTCGCCAGCGCCAAGGTATCGCTGGGTGACACCGCAGTGTTCCAGGACTACGCCAACGCTGCAATCGCCGCAACCGATACTGGTGCGGTAACGTGGTTCCAAATCGGTGGCAACAGCTACGTCGTGGAAAACGTCAGCAACAACGCCTCGACCTTCGTGAATGGTACTGACATCATCGTCAGGATCATGGGCGCAGTAGACCTGAGCACCGCATCGTTCAGCGCATCGTCTGACACGTTGCTCATTGCCTAATCATCGTCAGTCTCCCTTGCTTTTCAGGGAGCAGTGATTGGACAGCAAACCCCCGGTGGCAACGCCGGGGGTTTTTTTAAACTTATTACTTGATGACAGCTAACCAGTAAATGGCAATGCGCATTTGAACCTTGTCCTATCAAAAAACTAATGCGCCCAGTTTCGCTGTAATTCTTCCAAAGCAGTTAGTGCCGCCCAGCTTTCGCGTCGGGAGTAAGCTAACACACCACCAATTCTGTGTGTCACGGTAACGGGAGAATTGACGACGTCCCCCCGTAATTGAGTAGCACCTAGACTTAGAGTCCAATTCCCGTCCTCTCAAAAAACTAATGCGCCAAATTTCGCTGTAATCCTTCCGATGTAGTTGAGGGCACCTGGCTTTGGCGGTGGTAGTAAGCCAGCAGTCCACCAACTCTGTGTGTCACGGTAACCGGAGAATTGGGGTCGACCGGGCGGATATCGCCGACTAAGAGCTTCTCATTCTTGCCCTGCCGTTTACAAAAGCGGTGGGGTTTTTTATTGGCCGGGATTTTGTGGTGATGTTGCGGTGTTGGTATGGTTGCGGCCCGGTCGACTAGATGTAGTTGGTGCTTGGTAGAGTGTGGGGGTGTTCTTACCACAGGATGCGCAGGATGGGGGGGTGTTTTCACCTTTTCCCTAGTACCTATTCCTAGAATACTTTATGAAAAACCCCCAACATCCTGCGCATCCTGTGGTGACCTCGTTATCCAGCTTTACTGAATATTGATGAATCTGTAGTCGCGGCCCGTCCTATTCCGTTGTACTGCCGCAGGCTGCCCTTCCATCCCTGTACGATACCCCTGCTGAGCAATCTCCGAGTGAACGACTTCTTGCTCCCCTCGCGGATACCGTTGTTGTTACACCAGCTGCGCCAGTTGTCCCAGAGTAGCTGCTGCGGGATCTGTGCTTGAGGGTCTAAGGTGTATTCTTCCAAAAATTCCCCCAGCAAATCACACTCACTTCTGTAACCTGCGCTGGCGGCCTCAATTTTTGCCGTTGGTTTTAGACCCTCGGCTTGCCAGCGTAAACAACCATCTACAGCCCATCGCAATATCCCCTCAGCCTCCTGCACAAGCGCAGCCTCAAGTCCTGCATCTGCGTCTTTTGCTTCCAGTTGCAGTTCGAAAGGAATAAGCCTGATTCGTCGCCAGGCGCCCTCAGTCTCATCCGTGATCAGGGGTTTGTGATTCCCTCTGATAAGAATTTTGTGGGTCGGCCAAAAATCAAAAAATTCCTTGTAGAGAAAACGTGCGCTTATCCGCTCGGTGGACACCAAGGTTTTGAGCATCAGGTCGTCAAACGCCTGACCATTGCGGGTTTCATTCGCCATCAGCAGACGCACACCGACCAAGCGCGCAACCTCGTTACCAACACCCTGACGGTCTTTGCGCATCAGCAGTTCGGGCTGTGCGGTGAGAGCATACTCCCCCCAAATCCGGGTGAGCACATTTGCGAAAACCGACTTGCCATTTCGGCCGACACCGTACAAAAAGTGCAGAACCTCCTCCGACACGATGCCCGTCAGTAGATAGCCGCACATAAGCTGCAGATAGTCGGCAAGGTGCGGATCATGAAGGGTTATCTGATCGATGAACTGCTCCCATCGCGGACACACTGCACCCGGGTCGAACCTTAATGTGACACTTTTTGTGATCAACTGCTCTGGCGCGGCGGTCACCAGCTTGCCAGTTCTCAAGTCCAAAACACCATTGAGGCAGCCGAGCAGCATAGGGTCCGCATCCAGAGCACTTAGTTCACCGATGTGCATCCCGGGCTCTGAGGCAGCACAGGTAATCATCGCTTGGAGCTTCTTTAGATTAAACGCATCTTGCGCCTGCGCCACCGCTCGCTTAGCGTCTTGGCTGGTAGGTTCCGATTTAAACGCCGTGTTCGCATCATCGAGCAACTTTTCTGCTGTTACCTTCGCTGCCTGTAGCGCAACTGACTCATCACACCAACGCCACCTTGTCGTTTGCCATTCCAGCCAACGACCTGCCGCATAGACAAACATTAACTTGCCGCGGAAAAGCTCTGCAAATTTGCGCCCATTCCTGGTGTCTCCAAAAACGTGCTTGCTCTCTACTGATGAGAATTGGCGCGCGATGTAGTACAGCGTTCGGGCACTGATTTCTTGCACCTCACAGCGCCAAACGGCATCAAACGCAGACTCCTCGTACCCGAACGGATTGTTTTGCTTGTCATAGTGCCCCGCAGACTGTGACCAATCTCGCGCTTTCTTCTCACCGCACGAAAACCCGTGGGCTTTGATGGAAAGCAGCACTTTGACCCATGTTGCTCGCTCGATTGCGGGTGGGATCATCGCAAGGGCTTCGTCGAGTGCGCTAATGGATGCTGTATCTTCTGGCGGAGTTGATTTTCCGTCGCCGAAATAATTCGCACCGAAGTTTGAGGCTGGTTTTTGCTTACCATGCGGAGCCCCGAACATTTGTAGATTCAGTGCGTTCATTTCCACGTCGCTGAATTCCCGGATCTCGCCCTGCCCCTCGCCAGTCACGGTCAGGAATCGGCCACTGCTGTAGATTTCGTGGGGGGATTGATTTTTTCCTGCGATCTTTTCTTTGTAGTAGAAGAAAATGCGTACACCGGTCCCAGATGGGCTTATCTCCCAGTACGAGTTGCACAGCTGAACAACTGCCTGGGCATCTGGGTTAAGAATAGGAGCAGAGTGAGGTGAGTAATGCTCCACGCACTCGTCAATATCGACACCGATAAGAAAAAGCGGATGCGAGTAACCTGGCGGAACGAAAGACTTGCCGGTGAGGTCAATGGCAATTCCGGAGTGGAACCGAGGATTAAATGTCCTTACTACATCCTCGTAGCTAAGCCAATTACGTGAATCGTGTGCGTTTACCGGGAAGCCGGCAACGTTCACCGGCACTTTATTGAAACGTCCGCCTGGTTTGTGTTGATTCGCTACCCAGTGAACACAAGATGTCGACATCTTGATGAACTCAGGCATTTTCGCATCGTTGAATTGAACAGGTGCTGCGATAACTGTTTCCATTGAAAATCTCCTTTGGCACGCGGAGTGTTCTCGACGCGTGACCGAATTGATGTTTTTGCCCACAGCAATCGCCGAGGGCACGGAATTTTTTGCAGTTGATATGCGCACCTTGCCGAAGCAAAGGATATGGTCGAGATGCACCGGATCTATCCGGGGAGGGGCATTGCAGTATGGCTATCGCCAACGATTTGGAGCAGCACGGGGCGCCAATCCCGGGTTTTGAGCGCAAGCTCAGGCGAAGCAGTGAGTCAAGCTCACGGACAAATTTATCCTACTCGGCCGAAGGGGTTTTGGGAATATCTCAGACTGGCCTGCGTCCTTGACCACCAACATCGTATAAATCCTCACTCCCTGCCCAGGACAACGTCCTGCACTAACCAGTGCGTTGCCTCTTCTTTGGTGCGAAGTGGTCGGTAACTAGCCGGTTTGCGCCCGGGTGTGCAGGTGCCGCCGATAACTCCCAGTGCTCGGCCTGCTTCTTCAAGCGTTCGCAGATACCCCAGATCGGCGCTTCGCTGCGCCCGGATGGCCCGCGTCTCACGGCCGTGTATTGTTTTTGATTCCGCTATGCGCTGCCTGCCCGCCGCTGTTTTCGGCCCCGTTGATTTACCCCCGTGAAAGTCACAGACACGCTTGCCCTTGAGCGCAGGTTTTTTGCACTGCAACTGGCTGCGCCGACTGAGTGCCTGGCATCGACGGCACCGAATCCTGCCGCCGGCTAGGCTTATAGTGGCTTCTCGCTCTGCAGTGCTCATCGTTTGTCCGCTTTACTATGTAATACAGGCAGGGACGTTAACTGTACAAAGGGGGGGGTACCCCCCGGGTGGGGTGCGTGGAGTCGTAATTTGAAACGTCTAGCCCCACCCCCCCTCCGCTTCGGCCAATAACGTGTTGTTGGTGATGTAGCTTATATGCTACTGTTCCCGCATGTATGAAATACTGCACTTCCAAACCTCTGGTGGTCACGATTTGTTCGGGCGCTGGCTCGATCAATTGAATGATAAACAGGCTCAGGCGCGCATTGCAGCGCGGTTACTGCGCCTGCACAACGGCAACTTTGGTGACTGCAAACCGATTGGCGAGGGGGTATGGGAGCTTCGGGTTGATTGGGGCCCCGGTTACCGCGTCTATTACGCGATAGCTGGCCGGCACTTGATACTGTTATGCGAAGGGGGCGACAAGCGCACCCAATCGGCTGATATTCAACGGGCAACTGAGCGCTGGCTCGAATGGCAGCGCAGGAGCAAACAATGAAGACACAAGCTAAGCACGACGACTGGCTGCGCGAGAAACTACAGGACGCCGAATTCGCTGCGGAATTCCTCAATGCTGCCGGCGAAGACGATGACACCAAAACCTACCTGACTGCGTTGAGGAAAGTCGTCGATGCACGTGGTGGCATTGCCTCTGTGGCAGAGAAGACCGATCTATCCCGTGAGACCCTGTATCGGACGCTATCCAGCAGCGGAAATCCTACCATCAAGACATTGAGTGCGGTGTTGAAGGCGACAGGCCTCAAGTTTGGGGTCTCTGCTCCCTGAGTCAGGCCTTTCATCACCCCACTGCCACTAGTGGCACATCCACCACCCGATTGGGCAGCACCCCCATCACCGACCCCACCGCAAGCGTGGCCACGTTGGACGCATCCAGCAAGGTCTGCGGGGCCAGGTGAGCATAACGCTGTGTGGTTTTAACCTGCGTGTGCCCAAGAATCTTCTGTACCTCGTACAGGCTACGGCCGTTGTTGATCAGCAAGCTTGCAAAACTGTGGCGCAGATCATGCACACGCACCTCCGGCAACCGGGCCTGCTTCCGCGCCGTGTTCCACGAGCAGAATATCGAGACGTAAGGCTTGCCTGTCTTGGGGTTGGCGAATACATGCTCAGTAGACCGGGGGACGGAACCCAGCAGGCTCAGCACCCCATCGGAGATCGGCACATGCCGGGGCTTGCCCAGCTTGGTAGTTGGGATGCGCCAGAGCCGGCGCTCCAGATCAAAGTCATCCCAGCGAGCATCGAGTACTTCCCGCTTACGAGCACCTGTGAGTATCAGCATCGGCACAATGAACTGCAGCATGGGGTTGTCGCTTTGACACACCGCTGCATAGAGCTGGCGGGCTTCGTCCTGGCTCAGGTAGCGTTCCTTCTTGTTGTTTTCCGGCATCAGCGGGATATTCTTTGTGGGGTTGTCCTTGACCCCCGGCACCTCCCAGCGCAGGGCTAGGTTGAATATGAAGCGCAGCATGATGAGTAGGCGGTTGGCAGAGCCTGCTGCAGCACCAGAGGCTTTGCGGTCGAGGTGTAGCTTGACGATGTCCTGCCGGGTGATGTCGTCCATGTACCGCTTACCCAGGCGAGGCAGCAGGTGATTCTTCAGAATGCTGACATCAGTGCCCCAGCTACGCTTATAGGTCTTGATGTGCGGAAGGTATTGCTCGTCGATGAACTGAGAGAAGGTGGGGACTTGCTTGGCTGCCGCTTTCTGCTCCAGGGGGTCTTGCCCCATGATTACCTGCTTGCCTATCTGATCAGCCAGCTTCCTAGCATCCGACAAGGAAATATCGCTGACGCTGCCCAAT
>Ga0222712_10000624_pt1 | contig 45624 bp, 47 predicted proteins | sample C33_657DmetaG_FD_165043 | JGI IMG/M metagenome (GOLD analysis project Ga0222712, IMG submission 165043) | Estuarine water microbial communities from San Francisco Bay, California, United States - C33_657D | ecosystem: Environmental > Aquatic > Marine > Unclassified | place: USA: California... | reverse complement strand
ACTTTTGCCCGAATGTCTTTTAGAGAAGCTTTATCTTTTGCATCCACTAGTTGGCCAGCAACATGGACTGAACCATGTGATGTTGGGTGGATTCCATTGAGGTGCATGACAAGTGTTGTTTTACCTGCACCATTGGGACCAAGCAGAGCAACGCGTTCTCCCTTTTGTACTGAAAGGTTTACGCCATACAGAGCTTGGTTGCCATCAGGATAAGCAAATGCGAGCTCTTTGATTTCAAGGCTTGGTGTACTCATGATCAGAATCCTAATGCCAAAGTAGTAACGGAAATTATCAAAGCCGAAATTGGAAGTGTCAGTGAACGCAACCAAGTAGAAAGTGGGATATGTGGTGGTTCATCATGGGGCAAAACACCATCGTAACCACGAGAAATCATCGCTAGATGAACCCGCTCACCGCGTTCATATGATCGAATAAACAAAGCACCCGCTGCAGTTGCAATAACTTTCCAATGTTTCACACCTGTAGCTTCAAAACCACGTGATTCGCGAGCTACCTTCATTCTTTCCATCTCACTGTTAACAACATTTACATAGCGCAACATAAACGATGCAATTTGAACCATCAGTGATGGAAGACGCAATCTTTCTAATCCTCTTAAAATCTCACGAGCTTGCGTGCTGGTAGAGAGAATAATCGCGGTGATTACACCCAAGGTGCCCTTGATGAAGATTCCTGCACCCGCAAGCAAGCCTTCTCGGTAGAGATTGAGTGGACCAACTTCAAATCTTTCGCCAGTTCCAAAAAATGGCATGAGCAAAGCGAAGAAGATGAATGGAATTTCAATTAAAGCACGCTTGAACATCAGTGTGAATGGGATTTTTGCCGCAGCTACCGTAATAAATAGGGCTATGAAATACCCAATAAAAGCTTGCCAACGAACAATAGGTGTTGAGACAACGACCAAAATAAATAGCAGTGCCGCAACAATTTTTGTGTGTGAAGGCAGAGAATGAATCACCGAATGTCGGTGTAGATAAAGTCTTTCCCCAACATCATGACCGTGATGGTGGCCATGATTATGGGTTCTCAGCTCTATTTATTTTACCTTCTTGGGCTTTCGGGCAATGAATGTAAACAGTGCGCCACCAACGACAGCGGTACCAATTACACCTATTACACCTGCTAGACCAACTGATGCGCGTTCATTATCAATTCCCTTAACACCGTAATCAGCTAGTGCGCCATCTGCGTACGTGTGATCCTTGGCGGTTTCAATAAAGCCAATATCTTCAGCAACCTTTTCTAAACCATCTGGATCAGATGATGCGTAGAAAGAAACTACGCCTGCCAAGAAAAGAGAAACTAGAAATCCAGCAGCTAAAAACTTTTTATTCTTATCCATGGCGAATCTCCAATTGTGTTTTGCTGTCTTTCCATCCATAAACAAGATCACTGCGACTTGCAATGACAGCGCTGACTGTTAATCCAGTAATGATTGCTTCTCCGATACCAATCAGCACGTGTGTTCCAACCATCGCACTGAGAACGCTAGAAACAGAGAATGTGCCAGTTGCACCGATTGCATACTGAAGCGTGAAGCCAAGTGCAGCGGCAGGAACTGAAATAAGTGCACCGATTGCTGATGCAAAAACAATTGAAGCCTTGGTTTTTGGAAGGATCTTTTTTACAAATAGGAATACGCCATAACCCACCCAGACAGCGATTATGCTCATGTTGAATGTGCTCAGTCCCAACGCTGTAATACCGCCATCGGCAAAAAGAAATGCTTGCATAATCAGCACCACAGTTAAGGCCAGCGTCGCAGCCCAGGGGCCGACAAGAACTGCAGCAAGTGCGGCTCCGATCAAGTGGCCACTTGTTCCAGCAACAACTGGAAAGTTGAGCATCTGGACAGCGAAGATAAAGACCGCAGTTAACCCTGCAAGAGGTGCGCTCTTTTCATCTAATTGGGTACGAGCACCTTTTAGTGCTGTGGCGACGCCAACAGCAGCTATGCCCGCAAAGACAGCGGAGGTAGGAACATCAATAAATCCATCAGGAATATGCATGGGAAAAGGTTAATGCAAACGATTCGCATCTACAACTTCAATGCAGATGAGCGTGGCCTAAGGTGTGCTCATGCGTAGATTCTTGGTGACGGTCATGGTCGCTGCTCTATTGGCGCCGCTGCCTGCAACTGCAACCGATTGCCAGTGGGATCAAGATGCAGGTTGGGTAGCTCGCGAGAATCTGAAAAAAGGGGATAAGACCTGGAGCAAGGGCGTTCCATTGCGCTTCAGCGCTGACTTTTCTAGGCGGAAAGATGTTCCCCGTATCGAAGGGTACTTAAGTTCGAGCAGTGGAACATGTGGAGAGAAATTAACTCTCACAACCGTTGGTTCCAAAAAATTTACTGCATCGATTTATCGAATGGGTTACTACAACAACTCTGGCGCTCGCCTTGTAAAGCTTTTGAAATCTCCAACCAAGATTTCAATTGATTCAAAAACACCGCCTGGTCAGTATCTAATAAAACTTTCTAATAACTTACGGGCAGCAACTTTTGTGCCATTTATTGTTTATGGTGATGCTCCAAGTGAGGCAACATTCATATCCTCAGTTTTAACTTGGCAAAGTTACAACCAATGGGGTGGTCAATCTTTATACAAAGGTGCTGACGGGGCACGTGAAACTGCCGCAAAGGTAGTTTCACTTGATCGCCCTTATGACGGTGATGGCTCTGGTCAATTCCGCTATATGGAACAACCACTTGTGACGATGATGGAAAAAATTGGCATAGACATTAACTATGTGACAGATTTTGACGTTCACAACAACCCAGCAATTTTTGAAAAAACCAAATCAATAATTGTTGGCGGTCATAGTGAGTACTGGACAATTGCCATGAGAGATTCAATTGATGTAGCTGTAGCTCAAGGGAAAAACCTTGTTGCTTTTGGTGGCAACACCGCTTACGCCATTACTGAAATTGGCGAAAGAAATATCAGTGGCAGAACACCGTATAGAGTCATGGGACGACCTGAGTCATTGTTATTAGGTTCGCAATATTTTGCTTTAGCAATTCGAAAAGATTTAATCTCAAATAACCTTTGGCCTTTCGCAGGATTAGGTCAGGATGCGGTAATTAAAGGCATCTATGGTTATGAAGCAGATACTGCTCTTGGAACAATTGGTCCTGGCGTTCAAGTTTCTGCACGAGCGGCAATCAGTCCCACCGAGAAGGGCTATGTCGCAATGTCCACCTACTACACCGCTACTAGTGGTGCTTCGGTTTTAAACATGGGGACCAATGGCTGGGTTTGCTCCATGAATAATCGCTGCCCATGGGGTCATACCTTTGATCCCCAAACCCAAAAGCAGATTCAGATGGTGACCGCCGAGGTGCTTAATGCGGTCAAAACTTCAAATTGGCCAGTGGCGCAGATTGATTTTCCTGCGCGACCTTAAGCAGATGCGTATAAGGTCACACACATGAGTGAAGACGAAGGCATGGAAGAGCTCGTCACCGAGGAAATGTTGTGGGATCGAATCCCCGAAGTTGAAGGTGAAGAACGTGCCAGCACTTATTACGAATTAAGCGCGCGAATTTATGCTCGTGGACAATACGACGAAGCTTTAGCACTTGCAGAAACAGCTCGGGATATCTATTCACAACTTGGTGAAACAGTTTCTTCAGAAGGATTAGCGCAAGCGTATTCAGCGATCGGCTATAACCTAAACCAACTAAAGCGCATGGATGAAGCAGCAAATGCCATGAGCAAAGCTGTTGAAATTTTACGGGAGAACAAATCTCCAATTGCCTTAGAGCTTGCCTGCACTCTTGGTGAATGGTGGTACTCCTCTAAAAACTACGACAAAGTTGTCGAGACGATGAACGAATGCGCACAAGAGCACCTTGTTGATGGAAATGAAATCGGCGCAGCAAATGATTTACATTTGATTGGTTGTGCAGAGCGCGAACTAAAGAACTATGAAAAAGCAATTGAAGCATTTAAAGAAGCGCGGTCATTGTTTAAGCGCAATAAAGAAGTAATTCATGTAGCAAGATGCGATCAGAAAATGGCATCTTGTCTTATCGAATTAGGAGAAGGTGAACTTGCGCTAGAAACTGCACGCAAAGCGGTTGATGTTTTTGAAACAGGCCATGATCACCGTCGTGAAACCTTTGCCTCATTTGAATTCGGCAAGGCTCAAATCTTGCTGGAAAAATATGATGAAGGATTGGCAACTTTAGAAAATGTTCTCGCAATTGTCAGCGAAGACGAACCTAAAGATTTTGAATTCATTGTTGATATAGAATCAAGAATCGCCAAGATCCTGCGTATGCAGGGGCGGGCAGAAGAGGCTGATGAAATTGAACGCCGCTTGAAATCTGTGCAAGAGGCGTTGGAAGATGAACCTGAGCGTGATCTCCTCAATTAAAGACCGCGATCAGATCAGCATCACAATGGTCTGTTTAGGCAATATTTGTCGCTCACCCATGGCAGCGGCGGTATTAGCCAATAAAAAGAACTCAATCAAGTCGCCAGTTATCACTGTAGATAGCTCAGGTACTGGCCCTTGGCACATCGGACAAGGTCCGCATCCGTCGTCAAAGAAGATTTGGGAAAAAGCTGGATATACGCATGAACACACAGCTAAGCAGTTCACCAGCAATGATTTCTTTGTTCATGACTTAATTCTTGTCATGGATTCCAGTAATTATCACAACGTTGTTTCCTTGGCAGAAACCGAAGAACATCGCTCAAAAGTTTTTTACTTAAGAAGTTTTGATCCAGTTCTAAAGGGTATTGATCCTGATTCGGCTGAATATTTCAAATTAGAAGTTCCGGATCCATATAATCAAAGTGATGAAGCCTACGAAGCAACTTTGGCAATGGTAGAACGCGCAGTGGATGGATTGCTTGCTGAATTAAATTCTTAACGAGGCAAGTGCTGCAAGGCCCAGTGATACATAGCTATTGCTCCAGCAGCTGAAGCATTCATCGATCTAGTGGATCCATATTGATTGATTTCATACAAAACTTCACAAACTGCAATTCCTTCATCTGACATGCCAGCACCTTCTTGACCAAACAACAGGACACAACTTTCAGGGAGATCTGCAGGTTCTAATTGTTTTGACCCAGGAACATTGTCAATACCAATAATCGGTAACTCTTGCTCTTTGCAGTACTTTGCGAAGTCTTCAATAGTTGGATGATGCATTACGGTCAGATATCGATCTGTCACCATTGCACCGCGCTTGTTCCAATCGCGTTTTCCAACGATGTGAACCGCTGAAACATTAAATGCATTTGCAGTTCTGACGATTGATCCAATATTTAGGTCATGCTGCCAATTTTCAATCGCAATCTGCAATTTATGGCGCTTGGTGTTTAAATCTGCAACGATTGCTTCAACAGTCCAATAGCGATAGTGATCTAGGACATTTCTGCGATCACCATTCAGTAATAATTCAGGATCATATTGATCCCCTTCTGGCCATGGCTTCTCGTGTGGTCCAACTCCAACAACAGGGAAAAATTCACCTGGGCCAATACTGGCGGGGGTTGTTGGAGTAGACATGTATGCACTCTAAACTGAATACATGTCAGCTATCAACACAGTCGTTTACGTAATTCACCTATTGTCTGTTTTAGGCATCCTTGTCCTGTTGCTGCTTCAGTCCAATAAATCTCCACGCACACTAAATCCAGGGGTACTTCACGCAAGCCTTGCTGCGCTGATAGCTGGAATTATTCTGGTCGGTCTTCATAACTCGGTTAAGCCAGATGAAGAGCTCAATCACATCAAGGTCGGTATCAAATTCATATTTCTTCTAGTCATTCTTGTTCTTGGTTATGTGAATCTTAAGAAGCCAGTGCTTCCGAAGAAGGTTTGGCTAACCATGCTTGGTTTAACACTTACCAATATCGTTATTGCTTCCTGGCGCTAGAAAGCAACAATGCGCACTTTTTATCGTTTAATTGCGATTGGTCTTGTCTCAATTCTTTCGGTGCTTCCTGCGCAAGCAGTCTTAGGACCAGAGTCATTTCCGGCAGCTTTTGATGAACTGCTAAAAAACCAAAATCTGGCAAACCCGGCAATGATTGTCATTGATGGCAATACAGGTGCAATTTTGTATGAAAAGAATGCTTACTCACAACGAAAGCCAGCATCTGTTATGAAAATTTTGACTGGTTCAGTAGTGCTTGAACATTTAGATCCGCTGTCAACGTTTAGCACTACAGTCAACATAAATCGTGACTCAAAGACTGTAATTGTCAGAGGTTCTTACGATCCCTGGATTAGTCTGGATCACAACACTGCCCGAAAGATGAGTCGAGCATCGCTGCCTTTCATTGGTTTCCGCACCATGAGTTTTGTTAAAGAATTCAATGGTGGATCGTTAAAAAATTACAAAGTGATTTATAGCGGGCTGTATTCAAAAGATGTTTCGAATCTAAAAGCCTTTTGGGCCAAGCGAAATTTTAAGCCAGTCATGAAATCAGTTTCCGATGAAACAGCACTTATGGCACTTGGTGAGCAGGTTGTGGCAGAGAATTCACCGACAGTGGCAGCCTTGCTGGAATGGATCATGCTCTGGAGTGACAACCAAATATCTGAGCGATTAGCTCGTTTATCAGCCAAAGCAGCTGGGTATGGCATGGATGAAAAAGGTGTTGATGCAGTATTCAGAGATATTTTGGCCAAACTTGAAATTGATGATTCAAAGTTAATTGTGGCTGATGCCAGTGGGCTATCTAGAAAAAACAAAATTACTGCAAAGTTAATGGGTGAACTGCTTTATAAACTTCGCAAAGATGAGAAGTACTCCTTGATTTATGCAGGTTTACCAATAGGTGGAGTTTCTGGAACTCTTAAAACCAGATTCCTTACTACTGCTCCGACGGCAGTTGGTTTGGTAAGAGCGAAAACTGGAACCCTGAATGGAACTGCAACGCTTGCTGGTTATGTTCAAGCTACAGATCGTGAGTATGTCTTTGTGACATTGGCTGATGAGATTCCAAAGGGCAATACTGCGCTAAAGAAAGCTCGAGCAGCAATTGATCGGGTACTTGGTCGAATTGCTGCCCCCAATATTCCAGCAGAAATTTCACCAGCTTCTTAATTGTTTGAGAAGATCTTTACCTGTCCTTTGTAACAAGCAACCCAAGTGTTTCCAGTCGGAACATCGTAAGTAATACCAATTGGCTCATCACACACCTTGATGTTTTGGGTCACTTTCATATCACTTGTTCTAACGCGAGACATTGTGTCACTCTTGTAGTTCACAACATATAGAGCAGATCCATCTGCTGAAATCGCAAGACTTCGTGCAGCCTCACCAGTTCTAACAGATTTACCTGGCTTGTTACTTACTAGATCCCACGAGGCGACCCGCCCCGAAAGATTCATCGTGACATACATCGTTGAGTTATCAGGAGATAAAACAATTGCGCGTGGATTGCTTCCAATAGGAATAAAAGAGGTTGAAAAATCCTGCAGGTTGATTACATGGATTCGATTGCCACCCATTTCAGCAACATAGGCTTTCGAAGAGTCATTATTTACAGCTATTCCTCGGGGATATCGACCAATTTTCACCGTCTTTACTACTTTGTTTTGCTCAATCGAGATAACTGAAACTGTGTAAGAGCACCAATTAGCAACTAGAACATATTTGTTGTCAGGTGTAATTTCAACAACTTTTGGCACTGATCCAACGGGGTAAACAGAATCTATTTGGTAGTTGCTTCGATTGATTCTGTACACGAAACTCTTGTCATATCCATCTGCGGGCGAACATGTGTCGGTGCCCTCTTTGTTAAAACCCTTGCCATACATCGCATAGTTGCTTACATACAAGTACTTTCCGTCAGGTGAAAAAGTGCCTTCTACCGGGGCACCCTTATACTTTCCAGAATTCTTCGAGAATCCAAAATCTTTTAGTGATACTGAATCAGGGATTGTTTGCAGGAGCTCAAAAGATTTTGCGTCATAAACTGTGACTGAGTGTCGGTACATCATGTTGTGTGCGCTCACAACACCATCACCTGAACTTCGTACAGATTTTGGCGCAATCGATCCATTTATTGTGTGAATTAACTTCATCGATGGTGTTATCACTTCAGCCTGAACTGGTGCTCCAACTACAGAAAAAGAAAGTAAGGTAATAAAGATAAAGAATTTAGAGCGCATGTGCTAACTGTACTAGTTAGTCGTCATCGCCTTCTTCATCGTCATCATCCTCGTCCTCATCGTCGTCGTCATGACCACGACCATGGTCATCATCGTCGTCATCCCCACCACCTGTTGGTAGTTTTGCGATTGACGGGTTAGTCATTTTGTTGGTTGCTGCGACTCCTGCGACAACGGCTGCAGTGGCTGGATTTGCAACCGCTGAGTTAACGGCCGATGCTTCTTGCGCGGTCGGATTATTTTCAACTGAAGAGGGCATTCCTGCAGATGCAGATATGGCAGAAGAAGGTGTCTCATTCTGGGTTTGGGCCACAACTGCACCAACACCAAGAATCAGCGCTGCAACTAATACTGCGCTAACAGGTAGTGACTTTGATACTTTGCGAAGTGCTGGCTTCTCATCTGCATCTGTGATCTCAAACCATTCGGGCTTGTTGTTCTGAGTCATGGTTTTACCTACTTTCTGTATCTGCGACCTTCGTTGAGAGCAAGGTAACTACTATCCCTGAGAGAGGTCTGGGAGGCGTACTGCTAAAGGCTGAGTAATCTTGGCGCGTGAGCAGCGCTATGCGGGGATACCTCGATCTGATGAAGTTAAGAGTGGTGGAACTCTTACTTGTATCAACATTACCCGCGATGGTTTTGGCTGCTAAAGGATTGCCAGAGTTTGGATTGGCCTTTGCAACAATTTTCGCTGGAACTCTTGCCGCTGGTAGTGCCAATGCTTTTAACATGGTGATTGAAAGTGATCTTGATAAATTAATGGCGCGTACTGCAAAGCGTCCGGTTGTTACAGGACAAATTTCAAAAAAGAATGCAACAATATTTGCATTCTTAATCGGAGTTCTTTCATTAGTTATTTTCTGGATTTTCACAACCCCGCTCGCAACACTTCTTACTTTTGTCGCAATTGTTTTCTATGTGGTTGTTTACACAATGACTTTAAAGCAACGCACTGCGCAGAATATTGTTTGGGGTGGTGCCGCAGGTTGTATGCCAGTTCTTATTGGTTGGGCAGCGGTTACTAATTCCTTGTTACCAACGGCATTGGCTTTCTTCTTTGTAATTTTCTTCTGGACACCACCGCATTTCTGGGCGCTTGCAATTAAATACAAAGATGATTACGCAGCTGCGGGAACACCAATGCTTCCGGTAGTTGCAACTAAAGATCGAGTACTCAAAGAGATGTGGTTCCACACGATCTTGATGATTGCCTCATCTGTGTGGTTGATTCTTGCTGCTGATTTACCAATGTGGTCACTTGCAGTAACTGTTGCGCTAGGCCTTGTATTTGCGCGTCAATTAATCGCACTTAAAGAAGGTTCACCAGAGTATGCAAAGGTGGCTGGCAAGATTTTCCAGTGGTCAATTACTTACTTAAGTTTGCTATCTGTGTTGCTAGTTGTTGCACAACTACTTAGCTAAGGCTTGTTGTAAATCCTTAATCAAGTCGGATGAATGTTCTAATCCAACAGATAAGCGCAATACTGAAGGTGTAATTCCCATTTCAGCCTGAACTTCTGGGGCTAAACGACGATGAGTTGTTGATGCTGGATGAGTAATAAGTGACTTGCTATCGCCTAAATTGTTAGAGATATCGATAACGCACAGCTTGTTCATGAAGGCAAAAACATCGGCTTGAGATCCGTTGAATTCAATTCCAATTGTTGACCCACCACCATTGCTCATTTGCTTCATTGCTAATTCATGACCTGGGTGTGACTTCAAGCCTGGGTACCGCACAGACTTGATTGCGGGTTGTTTCTCTAAGAATTCTGCAACCACCTGTGCATTTGAAACCATACTTTCTACGCGCATGTGCATTGTTTCTAGTGACTTAACTAGTACCCAAGCATTAAATGGACTTAATGCTGGGCCTGTGTGGCGCACAAAAGGCAAAAGTTTTTCTTGGATATATGGAGCTGAACCTAACAAAGCACCGGCAAGAACTCGACCTTGTCCATCGATGTGCTTTGTTGCCGAATACATAACAACATCCGCTCCAAGCTGTAAAGGTTTTTGCAGAACAGGTGATGCCATTACATTGTCAACGATTACAGTCGCTCCAACTTTATGCGCAAGATCGCTCACCATTTTGATGTCAACAATCTCTAATAATGGATTGCTTGGCGTTTCAATAAAAACAGCCTTAGTTGGCTTATTAAGCGCCTTTGCCCATACTCCTGGATCATTTCCCTTTACTAATTCAAAGGTAACGCCCCATTTAGGTAAGAACTCTGTAATAACCACATGGCATGAAGAAAACATTGCAGCAGAAGCAACTACGTGGTCGCCTTGTTCAACTAGGCAGGCAAGGGAAGCAAACATTGCCGACATTCCAGAACCTGTAGCAACACACATTTCTGCGCCTTCAATTGCGGCTAGTCGCTGTTCAAACATTGCAATCGTTGGATTATGGAAACGACTATATAAATAGTGATCTGTTTCTTCGGCAAATGAATCAAAAGCTTCTTCTGCCGATGTGTAAGTAAATCCACTATTGAGATACAAAGCCTCAGATGTTTCGCCAAAACCAGATCGAGCTAAACCAGCGCGCACTGAATGTGTCTGTGGATGTAATTCCCAGTCAGGTCCCAGAGAACTCTTACGAGGTTGATAGCCCCAAGGTCGTTTGCTCATGGCTTAATTGTGGCAGAGTAAGCGGCATGCCAAACACTGCAATTTCAGTCTCAGATCTCTCCAAAAAGTACGATGATCGCTTAGCGGTCTCACACATCAACTTCGAAGTCCCTTTGGGTATCGTGTGTGGCTTCGTTGGCCCTAATGGATCGGGCAAAACGACCACCATGCGCATGCTCCTTGGTCTAATTACCCCAACTACGGGGCAAGGCCACATTCTTGGGGAGCCAATTGAACATCCGGAAAAGTACTTAAGCCGAGTTGGCGCGATGATTGAAGGCCCAGCTTTTTACCCTGCGTTATCAGGCCATGAAAACTTGATGGTCCTTGCACGGCTCGGGGGCTTTCCTGTCGAACGAGTTCAAACACTTTTGGATAAAGTTGGACTAGGCGAGCGTGGAAAATCAAAGTACAAGACTTATTCATTAGGTATGAAGCAACGTTTAGGTATCGCTGCGGCTTTATTGCCCGAACCTAAATTGTTAATGCTTGATGAACCAACAAATGGCTTGGATCCCGAAGGTATTCAAGAGGTTCGCGCCCTGCTGCGCGATCTTGCAAATGATGGAACTACAGTGTTTGTCTCTTCACATTTACTCTCTGAACTTGAAATTATCAGTGATCACATCGTGATGCTGCGCAAAGGCGAGATTGTTTTTGCTGGTCCAATCGGTGATTTGATGGCGCAGCAACAACCAACGATCATTGCAAAATCCCTCAAGAAATCTGATCTAAAGCGCATTGTTAAAATTGCAAAAGAAGCAGGGCATCATGCTGTAATTCGAGATGATGCAGTTCATGTGTTGGCTGATATGAAGTGGGCTCCTGTGCTCAATGAAGCAGCATTTGATGCAGGAGTAACTTTGGCGCAACTTGCTCCTCAGCTTCCAAATCTTGAAGAAACTTTCTTTGAAATGACGGGGGACAAGTAATGCTTAATGTCGTCAGATCCGAACTTCGTAAGTTGCGTCGCCCCACACTATTTTTTGGCACGATGGGAGCAGTTGTTTTCTTCAGTGGACTCTTTTCTGCGTTGCTGTACTTGCTAATTGATTCACCTCAAGGTAATGCCGATCGCGGGCGAGTAATCAGCCGCGAGGTATTGGCCCTATCAAGTGGGGGTGTTCAGGGCTTTGCAAACGTGGGTGGGTTTTTAGGAATCATCGCATTGTGTGTTTTTGCAGCCCAGACTGCGCAGGAGTACACATATGGAACGCTTCGCAATTTGTTGGTTCGTCAACCAAGCCGAATGAAAATCTTGTTCGGAAAGTTAATCTCGATGATCATTTTTGCCCTTGCGATGATCACAGTTTCTGCAATTGTTAGCATCGGAATTTCGGCGATTTTGGCACCAACGGTTGATGTCTCAACCGAGATGTGGTTCACAAGCGCTGGTATTGAGTTCATTTACACAACTTTCGTTAATGTAATCATTTCTGTGATTGGTTTTGGAATCATCGGTATGGTTCTAGGACTTCTTCTACGCTCACCAATAAGTGCCATCTCCTTTGGTGTGCTGTGGTTATTGATTGTTGAGATCTTGCTGATAGCGGTGAAGAATTCATTGCAATCTTGGCTTCCTGGTTACCAGTTAAGCACTATCGCTTCTGGCGGAAGTATTGATGTCACCTATTCGCACGCCCTTGCTGTCGGTGGCGCATATGTCGCTGTTGGTGCCGTAGTCGCATCAATACTCTTTGTTCGTCGTGATGTAGCTAATTAAGGACACTCTCACCTAAAAACACGGTTTTCCAAGGTTGGGCATTTATTCTTGAATCCTTCCCTTCCGAAAGGTAATTGTGAAAAAGAGTTTTAGGGCGATTTCGCTTGCGGTAATTGTGGCTCTGGCGATTCCGTCAGTTCCGGCATTTGCGGCCCCTAAACCAACGGTTGCCGAGATTGAAGCCGCAAAGAAAGTAGAAGCGGCAAGGAAAAAAGCTGCAGATGCACAAGCAAAGAAATTAGCTGCCGCCAACCAAAGTTTAAGGGCATTAACTGCTAAAGCTAATGCGGCAACAGCTTTGTATCGAAAGGCGCAAGCAGAGTTAGCAGTTGCGACAACTGCAGCAAACATTGCCGCAAAGCATGCGGCCGAAACCGCGGCGGCTGTATCTGAAGCTCATAAGACCATCGGAAAACTTGCAGCCAATGCTTACATTATGGGTGGAAGCCTTACAGATGTTCAATCATTACTAAGTGCTAATGGACCACAAGATTTAATTGATCAACTATCAACTCTTGGCACGCTTGGTTCGCAGAACTCTGTCGCACTTGATCGATTCAAAGTTGCAGAAGAAGAAGCCCGCAAAGCCAAAAAAATTGCTGATGCCGCAAGGGCTGTTCAGCAAGTCGCTACCGAAAAAGTTGCTGCAACAAAAAAGGTTGCAGATGATGCTAAGGCCGAACAAGCAAAAGAAGTAGCAAAACTTCAAAAAGTACAAGATGAATTAATGCGCCAATTAATGAGCGCACGTAAAGTAAGAACAACTCTTGAACAACAACGACAACTAGCATTACTTGAAGAAAGCCAAGCTAGTACTGCGACACAGACACCTGGACAGAAGAGTGTTTGGCCAGATCGCGGATTCCAAGGTAGATCCTCAATTAGAACTACTCAAGAACAACGAGACAAGGCAGTTGCATTTGCTAAAACTCAAGTGCTCGCACGTAAGCCATATATCTGGGGATCCGAAGGACCTAATTCATTTGACTGTTCTGGACTTGTTTACGCCGCATATAGAGCAGCTGGTTTAGGTTGGCCTAATTGGGATCGACTCAACTCTGCCCTTTATTCAGGCTATACAAAGCATGTTTCGCTTAAGGAACTCGTTCCGGGCGACTTACTTTTCTATTCCTACAAAGGAAATATCTCGACCATTCACCACATCACGATTTACGCCGGCAACGGAATGATGTGGGAGGCCAACTCAAAGGGCAAAGGCTTGCTCTATTCAAACATGTACAGCATCAAGGGTCTGATGCCATTTGGTGGCCGCGTCTAGTTCAGCACTACTCTTAAGCCATGACTACAGCGGTCCCAGCAGTTCGTAATGCTGTACGCACATGGCTTCAAAACTTCGAAGCGGGCGACACAATTCTTGTTGCAGTTTCTGGCGGTGCAGATTCTTTGGCGTTGGCACATGCACTTTCAATTGAATCAAAAGAGTTTGTTCTCTCGATTATCGGCGTGACCATTGATCATCAACTTCAAGAACAATCTGGCACACAAGCTGAAAAAGTTAAATCTCAATTAAATGAATTTGGTGTGGATTGCATCATCAAGAAAGTTACGGTTAATCTTCAAGATGGCCTAGAAGCATCTGCTCGCAAATCTAGGTATGAAGGATTGCAAGAAGTTGCAAAAGAACAAAACGCGGTCGCAGTTTTTCTAGGACACACACGCGACGATCAAGCCGAAACTGTTTTGCTTGGTTTAGCTCGCGGATCCGGAACACGTTCTCTTTCCGGAATGGCTCACCACAATGGGCTCTATATTCGACCACTGCTTGAAATCACCCGCGCTCAAAATGAAAAGTATTGCGAAGAAATGAAGTTGCAATTTTGGAATGACCCACACAATCAGAACCCAGAGTTTTCAAGAGTTCGAGTTCGAAACGTTGCGCTACCAATTCTTGAAGAAAGCATTGGTCCTGGAATTTCAGAAGCGTTGGCTCGTAGCGCTCATCTTTTGCGGGATGATGCTGATGCTCTTGATCATTGGGCTAAACGCGAAGAGATTCATTTAGACCTTGCAGATTTAGAGTGCGCCCATCTAGCAGAACTGCCTCGCGCCATCCGAACTCGAATCATCAGAGCTGCGGTACATGCCGCCGGTGCCCCTGCCGGGACGGTCAATATGGAGCATGTGAGCGCGGTTGAGGCGCTCATTTGTGCCTGGAACGGCCAAGGTGCGCTCAATTTGCCGGGCGGTGTGAAGGTTGAGCGGATTTCGGGCAGACTTTCGCTCTTACAGCACCGACCTTAGGGAGAACCGTGGACTTAGAAGCAGTCAAGGGCGATATCGAACGCGTAATCGTTACCGAGGAGCAGTTGCAAGCACGAATCAAAGAGCTTGCTGCACAGGTTGATAAGGATTACGAAGGTAAAGATTTGCTTCTTGTCGGTGTGCTTAAGGGTGCAGTGATGGCGGTTGCAGATTTTTCACGCGCATTACAACGCCATATCGATATGGATTGGATGGCGGTTTCTTCATACGGTTCTGGAACAAAGTCCAGTGGAGTTGTTCGAATCCTGAAAGATCTTGATCGCGATATCACCGGAAGAAATGTTTTGATTATCGAAGACATTGTTGATTCAGGGCTAACACTGTCATGGCTCAAGGCCAACCTTGAATCACGTGGAGTTGGATCAGTAGAAATTCTCTCAATTCTACGGAAGCCAGAGGCAGCTAAAGTCGAAGTTGATGTTAAGTATGTTGGCTTTGATATTCCAAAAGACTTTGTAATTGGTTACGGCCTTGATTTTGATGAAAAGTATCGCAACCTTCCATTTATTGCTGTGCTTGCTAAGCACATGTACGAATAGTTTCCGGAGTCCCCAAAAGATGTCTCAAGCTCAAAAGCCGAAGAAGCAAGTCAAGAAGAGTTTCTCAGGTAAGCAACCTGCCAAGAAAGCTCCAACAAAAAGTCAAAGACTTTTTCGCGGTCCCCTTTTCTGGATTGTTGCTGCGATTTTTGCTGTGACAGTGTTTGGACAGATTTCTTCAGCCGGCAACAAGTACACACAGATTGAAACTTCACAGGCCTTGGATGCGATTTCAAAGGCTCAAGTTCAATCTGCTGAGCTTGTTGATAAAGATCAAAAGATTCGTTTAATTCTTAACCCTGGCAGCACAATTAAGGGCTCTTCAAAGGTAGAAGCTTTTTATGTTGCTCGCCAGGAACCAACAATTGTTGACGCATTAACTGGTAATCCACCTCCAAAGGGTTGGAATGTAAAGGTTCCTTCACAATCAATTCTTGTTTCATTCCTATTCTCGATCGTTCCATTCTTGTTGATTGGTCTTTTGTTCTTCTGGTTTATGAGCCAAGCACAAGGCGGAAACAAGGTTTTCCAATTTGGAAAGTCACGTGCAAAACTTCAGGATCCGGATGTACCTAAAACGACTTTCAAGGATGTTGCGGGCGCTGATGAAGCACTTGCCGAACTAGATGAGATTAAAGACTTTTTGGCTAAACCAGAAAAGTACGCACCGCTGGGTGCGAAGATTCCAAAGGGAGTTTTGTTGTTTGGTCCTCCGGGAACTGGAAAGACTCTTCTTGCTCGCGCTGTAGCTGGCGAAGCCGGTGTTCCTTTCTATTCAATCTCTGGTTCTGATTTTGTCGAAATGTTTGTTGGTGTTGGTGCAGCACGAGTGCGTGATCTTTTCAATCAAGCGAAAGAGAACTCACCTGCAATTGTTTTCATTGACGAAATTGATGCAGTTGGTCGCCAACGTGGTGCAGGTATGGGTGGCGGTCATGATGAGCGCGAGCAGACCCTTAACCAACTTCTTGTCGAAATGGATGGCTTTGAAGAGAACTCACAAGTTATCTTGATTGCTGCTACAAATCGTCCTGATGTTTTGGATCCTGCATTGTTACGTCCGGGTCGTTTTGATCGTCAGATTGCAGTTGATCGTCCGGATCTAAAAGGTCGTGAAGCGATTTTGCAGGTTCACGCTAAGGGCAAACCGTTAAGTGATGATGTAAAGCTAGTTGATTACGCACGTCGTACACCTGGCTTTACTGGTGCAGACCTTGCAAATGTTCTCAATGAAGCGGCACTTCTTTCTGCCAGAGATGACAAGCCAACAATTGGCAACCTCGAATTAGATGAAGCGATTGATCGCGTTATGGCTGGCCCACAACGTAAATCTCGCTTGATGAATGATGATGAACGTCGAGTTACGGCATATCACGAAGCAGGTCACGCATTAGTTGCACATGCTTTGCCTCATACCGATCCTGTTCACAAGGTCACGATCATGCCGCGAGGACGCGCACTTGGTTACACAATGGTTTTGCCTGATGAAGATAAGTATTCAACTACTCGCAATCAACTTCTTGATCAATTGGCGTACTCGCTAGGTGGTCGTGCCGCCGAAGAGTTAATTTTCCATGATCCTTCAACTGGCGCATCAAATGATATTGAAAAGGCAACTGCCCTTGCTCGCGCAATGGTTACTCAATATGGAATGACAGAGTCAATTGGTGCAATCAAACTTGGAGGTGGTTCTGCCGAACCATTCTTAGGTCGAGACTATGGTCACCAACGCGACTACAGCGAAAACATTGCTGCAGTGGTTGATCGTGAGATTCGTACCCTTATTGAAAATGCCCACCAAGAAGCTTTTGATATTTTGGTTGCTAATCGCAAGATTCTGGATGAAATGGTTGTGGAACTTCTTGAGAAAGAAACGCTCAATAAAGATGAGATTGCTCAGATATTTAAAAAGGTTAAGTTAGTTACGAAACGTCCAGCGTGGACAGGTTCAGCGACTCGTATTCCATCGGAACAGCCACCCGTTGATATTCCAGAGCGCCTAGTTGTAGAGCCACCTGTAGAGGAAAAGAAGAAGTCTGTCCGACGCAAGAAGGCCACAAGTGACGGTAAATAAAGTCACCGTCACCGATGGTCGCGCTTCTGGTCCTTACGATCAGGAGCGCGCTGAAAAGGCTATCCGTGAGCTGCTTTTAGCTCTTGGAGAAAATCCTGACCGAGAAGGATTAAAGGAAACTCCTGCACGTGTTGCTCGTGCAATGAAAGAAAACTTTGAAGGATTGTGGCAATCACCTGAAGATGTTTTGACAACAACTTTTGATATTGGGCATGAAGAGCTTGTGATTGTTCGCGATATCGAAGTGTTTTCGCATTGCGAACATCACTTAACACCTTTCCATGGTGTTGCACACATTGGTTACATTCCTCGCGGAAAGATCACTGGACTTTCAAAACTCGCTCGCTTAGTAGATATGTATGCAAAGCGTCCTCAGGTGCAGGAACGTTTAACAACACAAATCGCAGATGCAATGGTCAATATTTTGGATCCACTGGGAGTAATTGTCATTATCGATTGTGAACACTTATGTATGTCGATGCGCGGAGTTAAGAAGTCACATGCACGAACAACTACATCTGCAGTTCGTGGAGCTTTAAACAATCCTGCTACCCGCGCAGAAGCTATTTCACTAATCACTAAGAACTAATCACATGTTAGTGATGGGTATTTTGAATGCAACTCCTGATTCATTTGCCGATGGTGGAAGACACAACGATTTTGATGCCGCGCTTTCACGTGGTTTAGAAATGATTGCAGAAGGTGTCGACATCATCGATATCGGTGGTGAGTCAACTCGCCCAGGCGCAGATCGTGTAAGTGAAGAAGAAGAGATCGCAAGAACGATTCCAGTAATTACTGAATTAGCAAAACATGGTGCCACAATAAGTATTGACACTATGAGAGCAAGTACGGCAGAGGCCGCAATTAATGTAGGTGCATCAATTATTAATGATGTAAGCGGGGGATTGGCTGATAATGCGATGCTACAAACTGCGGCTCGCCTGAAAGTTCCGTACATCGCGATGCATTGGCGCGGACACTCAAAGGAGATGAATTCCAAGGCTATTTATGGTGATGTTGTTTATGAGGTTATTGCAGAGCTGAATGAACGAATAGCTGCTGCATTAGAGGCAGGCATTGATAAAGACAAGATAATTATTGATCCAGGTATTGGGTTTGCTAAGGATGCCGAACATAACTGGGCGATTATTGATTCAATTGAAAAATTTGTCGCTCTGGGTTATCCAGTTTTAGTTGGGGCATCTCGTAAGAGGTTCTTGGGTGGAGAATCTCCTGATGAACGAGAACAGGCAACAATCGAACTGACTAAGAGACTTGGCGCAACTGGTATTTGGGCGGTTAGAGTTCATAGTGTGAAGCCACATAAGGAGGTGCTCAACTCGTGAAGGATCAAATCGTTTTAACTGGAATTCATGGTTTTGGGTACCACGGAGTCTTTGAACATGAGAGAAAAGATGGACAAGATTTTTTCGTGGACTTAATTTTAGGTGTCGATTTAACAGAACCCTCAAATTCAGATGCGATAGAAGACACGGTCAATTACGCAGAGATTACTGATTTAGTAGTCGAAGAAATAATTAGTAATCCAGTCAACTTGATCGAAAAGTTAGCAGGAAGAATTGCAGAACGAGTTCTCAATCAACACATCAAAGTGCAGCAAGTAACTGTTACAGTTCATAAGCCGCAAGCTCCAGTTGCAGCACAGTTAAAAGATATTGCAGTGGTTGTATCACGCATTCGATGAAAGCCGTTATTGCATTGGGTGCCAATATGGGTAACCCACAAGAGAATTTAGATTTAGCCATTGCACTATTGCGTGAAGCTACTGAGGTAAAAGTGGTTTCTAGTTATCATTCAACAGCTCCAGTTGGTGGTCCAGAGCAACCTGATTATCTCAATGCGGTCTGCCTTATTGATAGCGAGCTACCCGCATTGGATTTGTTATCCCTGCTGCATGGAATCGAAAAGAGCTTAGGTCGTGAAAGGACGGTGCATTGGGGTCCGCGAACAATTGATCTGGACCTGATCCAATACGGCGGGCTTTTGAGCAAGGCAGATGAATTACAACTTCCGCACCCACGCGCACATGAACGTCGCTTTGTTTTACAACCATGGTTTGAAATTGAGCCTGATGCAATTCTGCTTACGCATGGGCCAATAAAAGAACTTTTGGAGCAATTGCCTGCTTAGAGGTAAACTTTGAAACATCTTGCCCGGTACCCCGAAAGGACTGGAGCCACTGAAATGACTGTATTAGTGCCAACAATGGGCGCCTTGCATAAAGGCCACCAAGCGTTGATTAAACGTGCGCGCACATTAGATAAAGATGTCATTGTAAGTATTTTTGTTAATCCGCTGCAGTTTGAAAATAAAGAGGACTTAGAAAAGTATCCTAGAAATCCACAACGAGATATTGAGATCGCAACAATAGCCGGTGCAAACGAGGTTTGGTTTCCAGAGTACGAAGATTTGTATCCAGAAGGATTTCAAATAATTAGTGCAGGCCCATTAGGGAACAAGTTTGAAGGCGCATCTCGTCCTGGTCACTTTGATGGTGTTGTGACAGTTGTGGATCGCTTATTTGCAATCGCCAAGCCAGATAAAGCGGTATTTGGTGAAAAGGACTTTCAGCAACTGAGAATTATTCAAGCAATGAAGAGCAAGGTTGAAATTGTTGCAGTGCCTACGGTTCGCGAATTTGATGGATTGGCATTGTCTTCACGCAATGTTCGCTTAAGTGAATCTGGACGAGTGGCAGCATTAGTTATTCACCGTGCACTTGCAGCAGCCAAGCTTGCCCCAACGGTAGAAATCGCCCAAGAGGTACTTAATTCAACATTAGCAACAGAGCCTGGTTTCGATAAGGATTACGCAACGATTATTGATGAAAAGGATTTCGCACCTGCACATGAGGGTACAGAAAACCGCAGAGCAATTATTGCTGGCTGGGTTGAAGGAGTTCGTTTACTAGACAATATGCCGATGGTAGGGAGATAACGATGTTACTAACTGTTGATGTCGGAAACACAAACACAGTACTTGGAATCTTTGATGACAAGGAAATGATTAGATCTTGGCGTGTAAAGACTGATCCGCGAAGCACCGCAGATGAACTGTGGCTGCAGTACCGTGCCTTAATTGATGACTACAACCTAACCGGACTATCTATCTGTTCTACTGTTCCTGCAACACTGCGAGAACTGCGAACTATGATCGCTGACTATTTCTCTGATGTTCGCGTAACAATTGTTGAACCAGGGATTAAAACAGGTGTGCCGCTTTTGGTAGATAATCCAAAGGAAATCGGTGCTGATCGCATTGTGAATACCTTGGCCGCCCACACATTATTTGGTGGTCCAGCCATTGTTGTGGATTTTGGTACATCAACCAATCTTGATGTGGTTTCACCAAAAGGTGAATTCCTTGGCGGCGCGCTTGCACCAGGAATTGAGATTTCAGTAGATGCATTGGCATCGCGTGCTGCACAACTTCGTAAAGTTGAGTTGATTAGACCAAAAAATGTAATTGGTAAGAACACTGTTGAAGCTCTTCAATCTGGAACTATCTTTGGGTTTGCGGGCCAGGTCGATGGGCTAGTAGATCGGATTACAGCTGAACTTCTAGAGTCATACTCTGAAAAGCCAACGGTGATTGCAACGGGTGGATTAGCGCCATTAATCATCGGAGTTTCAGAAACTATCGACCATCATGAGCCTGATTTAACGCTTATTGGGCTTCGTCTGATTCACGAACGAAATGCCTAACTCGGTAGACTTCGCGTCCTATGAGTACAGAGAATTTACCTACTGAAGAGGATCTGCCCGAGCAGCTCCGTATTCGACGTGAAAAGCGTGCATCCTTACTAGAACGCAACGTCGAGCCATATCCAGTCTCTGTTCCTCGCACAAAATCATTGAAAGAGATCCGCGATAAATATGCGGGTCTAGAAATCGATGTAGCAACAGGTGATCTTGAATCTTTAACAGGTCGAATCATCTTCAAGCGCGATACTGGAAAACTTTGTTTTGCAACACTGCGCGAAGGTGATGGAACAGAGCTTCAGGCGATGTTGTCTTTGGACAAGGTCGGGCAAGAAGTTCTTGATTCCTGGAAATCAGATATTGATCTAGGTGACATAGTTTCTATCACCGGAGAAATCATTACCTCAAAACGAGGCGAGCTTTCTATCTTGGCTAATTCATGGACATTGGCAGCTAAGTCATTGCGTCCATTGCCAAATGATCACAAGCCAATGTCTGAAGAAACTCGCGTTCGTATGCGTTATGTAGATTTGATTGTTCGACCAGAAGCTCGTAGCAATGCGCGCTTGCGTCCGGCGGTAATGAAATCTCTTCGCGATACCTTTGATAAGGCCAACTTCATTGAAGTCGAAACTCCAATGCTGCAGGTTATGCACGGTGGTGCTGCGGCTCGTCCATTCAAATCTTTCTCAAACGCGTATGACATGGATCTTTACCTCCGCATCGCCCCAGAGCTTTTCTTGAAGCGTTGTGTAGTAGGTGGAATCGAACGCGTTTTTGAGATCAACCGTAACTTCCGTAACGAAGGAGCGGATTCTTCGCACTCACCAGAGTTTGCGATGATTGAAAGTTACATGGCATATGGTGATTGGATGTCGATCGCCGACCTAACTCGTACCTTGGTTCAAAACGCAGCGATGGCAGTTGCCGGTTCTCATGTTGTTACCCACCACGATGGTCGCCAGGCAGATTTAGGTGGTCAGTGGAAGCAAATCTCGTTGTACGACGCTATTTCTAATGGTGTTGGCGAAAGCGTTACAGCCCTTACCCCGTATGCAGATTTGAAGAAGATCGCTGAAAAGCTTGGAATGAAAATAGATCCAAAGTGGATTACCGGAAAACTTGCTGAAGAGATTTTTGAGCATGTGGCTCGCCACTTATTGGTCGAACCAACATTTGTTATGGGCTTCCCAGTTGATACATCACCGCTAGTTCGTGCGCACCGAGAACTTCCGGGTGTTGCAGAAAAATGGGATTTGTATATTGATGGCTTTGAATTAGCAACTGGTTATTCAGAGCTGATAGATCCAGTCGTGCAACGTGACCGTTTAGTTGAACAAGCAACTCTTGGTTCAAAGGGTGATCTAGAAGCGATGCAGGTCGATGAAGATTTCTTACGCGCCATGGAGTTTGCAATGCCACCAACTGGTGGAATGGGAATGGGTGTTGATCGTTTGCTCATGGCACTTACAGGTCTTGGAATTCGCGAAACCATTTTGTTCCCACTTGTAAAGCCCGAAGTTGATTAATCAATGCAGATTCGTCCAGCACACACCAGTGACATTAAAGGCATTCGCCAGTTAATTGATTCATATGCACCGCAAGGTCGTTTGCTATCAAAAGAAACTGTAACTTTGTATGAAAGCGTTCAAGAATTCACGGTTGCAGTTGAAGGCGACAAAGTTGTTGGTTGCGGTGCATTGCATGTTCTTTGGGAAGATTTAGCAGAAGTTCGTACCGTTGCCGTGTCAGAAGAACTTCGTGGCAAAGGTGTTGGCCATCAAATCTTGGATTCCATCATTGAGCGCGCACAGAACATCGGTGTAAAGAGAATTTTCTGCTTAACATTTGAAACTAAGTTCTTCGGAAGTCATGGCTTCGAAGTAATCGAAGGAACTCCAGTGGAACCCGAAATCTATAAGGAACTCCTGCGTTCCTACGATGCCGGTGTGGCTGAATTCTTGGATCTTGAGTCGGTGAAGCCCAATACCCTGGGAAACACCCGAATGCTCAAAAAGCTATAGGGGCCTAGATTTAGTCCGATTTCGGGCATAACACCGCCACATTTGGGGTTATAAAGGACAGAGCAATTCCGCCTCGCGAGCGCAGCCCCGCAGGTATTAGGCTTAACGAAAGAACGATCCAAAGGAGCACCGCCCATGTTTGAGCGCTTTACAGACCGAGCCCGTCGCGTTGTCGTGCTGGCCCAAGAAGAAGCACGCATGCTCAATCACAACTACATCGGCACCGAGCACATTCTTCTGGGACTAATCCACGAAGGAGAAGGCGTTGCTGCAAAAGGCCTAGAGGCGCTTGGCATCTCACTTGAGGGCGTCCGTGCACAAGTTGAAGAAATCATCGGTCAAGGTCAGCAAGCACCAAGTGGTCACATTCCATTTACTCCGCGTGCGAAGAAGGTTCTTGAACTTTCACTTCGTGAAGCGTTGCAGTTAGGACACAACTACATCGGAACAGAGCACATCCTTCTTGGTTTAATCCGCGAAGGTGAAGGCGTTGCCGCACAAGTTCTGGTAAAGCTTGGCGCAGATCTAAATCGTGTTCGTCAACAAGTTATTCAACTTCTTTCTGGCTACCAAGGAAAAGAAGCTGTACAAACTGGTGGACCAGCAGAAGGGACTCCATCTACATCTTTAGTTCTTGATCAATTTGGTCGCAATCTGACACAAGCTGCACGTGAAGGAAAGTTAGATCCAGTTATTGGTCGCGAGAATGAAATCGAACGCGTTATGCAGGTTCTTTCACGACGCACAAAGAACAACCCGGTTCTTATTGGCGAACCAGGTGTTGGTAAGACCGCTGTTGTAGAAGGTCTTGCACAAGCAATTTACAAGAATGATGTTCCAGAAACTTTGAAAGACAAGCAGTTGTATTCTCTTGATTTGGGTGCACTTGTAGCAGGATCTCGTTACCGTGGAGATTTCGAAGAACGCCTAAAGAAGGTTCTAAAAGAGATCAAAACTCGTGGTGACATCATTCTGTTCATCGATGAGATTCACACCCTTGTAGGCGCAGGAGCAGCAGAAGGTGCAATTGATGCAGCAAGCATCCTGAAGCCAATGCTTGCCCGCGGTGAGTTACAGACAATTGGTGCAACAACACTTGATGAGTACCGCAAGCATGTTGAAAAGGATGCAGCGTTAGAGCGCCGTTTCCAGCCAATTCAGGTGAAGGAGCCATCAGTTGCTCACACCATTGAAATCTTGAAGGGTCTTCGCGATCGCTACGAAACTCACCACCGTGTATCAATCACTGATGGTGCGCTCGCTGCCGCAGCAAACATGGCTGATCGCTACGTTTCAGATCGTTTCTTGCCAGACAAGGCGATCGACCTTATTGATGAAGCAGGATCACGTCTTCGCATTAAGCGTATGACAGCTCCAGCTGAACTTCGCGAATTTGATGACAAGATTGCAAACGCTCGCAAGGAAAAAGAGTCTGCAATCGATGGTCAAGATTTTGAATTAGCAGCAACGCTTCGCGATAAGGAAAAGAACTTAATCGCTGAAAAGCATGAAGCTGAAAAGAATTGGAAGGCAACAGATCTAGATAAGGTCACTGAGGTTGATGAAGAACTCATCGCGCAGGTGCTTTCACTGTCAACTGGAATTCCAGTATTCAAGCTGACAGAAGAAGAGACAGCACGTCTGCTTCGTATGGAGGATGAACTCCACAACCGTGTTATCGGACAGGATCAAGCGATCAAGGCGTTGTCACAAGCAATTCGTCGTACTCGTGCCGGCTTGAAGGATCCACGTCGTCCAGGTGGATCATTTATCTTCGCTGGTCCTTCTGGTGTTGGTAAGACCGAACTTTCTCGCACTCTTGCTTCATTCTTGTTTGGTGATCAAGATGCATTGATTCAACTCGATATGTCTGAATACTCAGAGCGTCACACCGCATCACGTTTATTTGGTTCACCTCCGGGCTATGTTGGATATGACGAGGGTGGACAGCTAACTGAAAAGGTTCGCCGCCGTCCATTCTCAGTTGTTCTTTTTGATGAAATCGAAAAGGCACACCCAGATATCTTCAACTCACTTCTACAAGTACTTGAAGAAGGTCACTTAACAGATGCACAAGGCCGACGAGTAGATTTCAAGAACACTGTCATCATCATGACAACAAACCTTGGTACTCGCGATATCTCTAAGTCACTCGGGCTTGGCTTTGCAAACAGTGATGATGATTTAACAAATTATGAGCGCATGAAGGGCAAGGTAAGTGATGAACTTAAGTCACACTTCCGCCCTGAATTCCTCAACCGTATCGATGACATCATCGTCTTCCACCAGTTGACTAAGCCACAGATCATTCAGATCGTTGATCTAATGCTAAAGAATCTTGATGATCGCTTGCACGCCAAGGACATGGGCATCGAGCTCACTCCAGCTGCCAAGGATCTTCTTGCAGATCGCGGTTACGATCCGTTGCTAGGTGCGCGTCCATTGCGTCGTGTAATACAGCGAGAGATCGAAGATGGATTGTCAGAGCGCATTTTGTTTGGTGAACTAAAGCCAGGCGAGATCATCGTTGTTGATGTTGAAGGAGAAGGTGCAGAAGCGGCCTTTACATTCAAGGGAGCACCAAAGGCAACTCTGCCTGATACTCCTGAAGATCTTGCTGAAGCACCTACTGCTTAATTAACTTCCTAGTTTTTTAAGTGCGTCGCCGCTAACACGATATACCGTCCACTCATCCATCGGCACTGCGCCTAGGGATTTGTAGAAGTCGATGCTTGGTTGGTTCCAATCCAGAACCCACCACTGCAATCTTTCGTAATCGCGTTCTACGCAGATCTTTCCCAACTCTTTAAGGAAAGCAAAACCATAACCCTTGCCACGGTAAGCGGGATCAATGTAGAGATCTTCAAGATAGATGCCTGGTTTACCAACCCATGTTGAGTAATTGAGGAACCAAATAGAAATGCCAACTACAAGACCGTTATCTTCGACAACGTGGCAATAAGCCACTGGGTTGTCACCAAAGATTGATTGCTCAATCTGCTCAAGCGTTGCTTTTGCTTCTAGGGGAGCTTTCTCGTACTCAGCCAAGTCTTTGATTAGCTGATGTATACGTGGAACATCGGCTTTAGTGGCGTAGCGAATCATTGCGGCAGTCTATATCGGCTGCGGGGAAGTGCCTGAATCAATTGATCTTCTAGCAGTGTTTTAAGGGCTTTTTCGACCTGAGATTCATCTGGCCACAGTTTCTTGATTGCAGATTCAGTAAGTGATTCATTGTCACGAAGTGCTTGGACAATTGTTCCGCGGCACTTGCGATCAGTGCCATGCCAATCTTGTGACTTTCTAACTAGCTCTGTTTTTGGATAACCGTTTTTGCGCCAGTTGCATTGACCAATGATTGGACATAGTTCACATGATGGATTCTTTGATGTGCACACCAGCGCGCCTAATTCCATAGTTGCAGCAGCCCACACATGTGCATTCTTGGTCGGCAAAATTGCTAAGCGTCGCGCTTTTTCTTGTGCAGTTGGTGCTGGCTTTGGATGTTCTTGCCCATCTATTGCACGAACTAGTAAGCGTCTAATGTTTACATCCATAACTAAAGATCGTTGTTTGAATGCGAATGCTGCAATTGCTGCGGCGGTGTATTCACCGATTCCAGGCAACAGTTGCAGGGTTTCTTGATCTTCTGGAACTTGGTTGTTGAAATCTTCAGCGATGATTTGTGCAGCAGTATGTAAACGAAGTGCACGACGGGGATAACCAAGTCGCCCCCACGCTGTGATTACTTGGGCAGGTGTCGCTTTTGCTAAATCTTGAGGCGTTGGCCAACGTTCCATCCATTCCTGCCATTTCGGAAGAACGCGGTTAACGGGAGTTTGTTGCAACATGTATTCACTAACCATCACACCCCAAGGCGATGTATTTCTCCACGGAAGGTCACGCTTGTTTTTCTTAAACCAATTAACAACTGGTTTTTCTAACGAACTCATTCGCCGGTGATTTTTACCCGTTTAAGTGCAGCATCAAGGCGTGAAACTTCAACGATCTCCATGCCATCAATCTTTGTATCTGATCCTGTTGGAACCAATGCGCGCTTGAAGCCAAGACGGTAGGCCTCTTGAAGTCTGCGATTTACACCGCTTACCTTGCGAATTTCACCTGCTAATCCAACTTCACCAATTGCAACTAAATCCGACGGTAAAGCAAGACCTTTTGCAGCCGATGCGACCGCCAAAGCAAGAGCTAAATCAGCTGCTGGTTCGGTCATTTTCATGCCGCCAACAGTTGCTGCATAAACATCTCGTCCACCAACCCGGATATTGGCGCGTAATTCTAGGACTGCAAGGGTCATTGATGTACGGGCTGAGTCCAAACCTGAGACAACTCGGCGTGCGTTTCCATAATCATTTTCACGACCAGCAGATACCAATGCTTGGATTTCTGCAAGCAAAGGGCGCCGACCTTCGAGAGTTACCGTTACGCAGGTTCCGGGAACTGGTTCTGCATGGCGAGAAGTAAACAAACCTGTTGGATCAAGTACTGATTCGATGCCGGTGTCACTTAAGTCAAAGCATCCAACTTCATCCGATGCACCAAAACGGTTCTTGATTGCACGGATTAAGCGAAGACGCGAATGACGCTCTCCTTCGAACTGCAAAACAACATCAACGATGTGTTCTAGTAAACGAGGACCAGCAATTGATCCATCCTTTGTTACATGTCCGACTAAAAGCAAAGTGATATCACGATCTTTACAAATACGAATCAATGCACCTGCAACTTCACGAACCTGAGTTACACCACCCGGTGCACCATCTGCTGCAGAGCTTCCAATGGTTTGTACCGAGTCAATAATCAAGAGTTGTGGTTTAACAGAATCGATATGTGCAATGACTGCACCCAGATCTGTTTCGGATGCAAGAAATAATTGTGGGTCAATTGCATTGATTCGCTCTGCGCGAAGTCGCACTTGTGATGCAGATTCCTCACCACTGATATACAAGGCAGGAATTCCCTTTGCTGCAGTTTGTGCTGCAACTGAAAGCAATAGTGTTGATTTACCAACACCTGGTTCGCCAGCAAGCAAAATCGCAGCTCCTGGAACTAATCCACCACCAAGTACGCGATCTAATTCTGAAACACCTGTTGCACGAGCATGTGCTGCAGATAGATCTACATCGCCAATAGGAGTTGCTTTAGCGGTTACATTTCCTGCAACTAGTGAAAGTTTTTTCGGAGCAGCGATTTCTTCAACTGAGCCCCATGCTTGGCATTCACCGCAGCGACCAACCCATTTTTGGGATGTCCAACCGCATTCGGTGCAGCGGAATGGTTCTTTTTCTACCTTGGCCATGAGGTAACCCTATGACACGGCACTGACTATTTCTTCTGGGCGGCCAAAGTTGCTGGATGCTGAATGATAAATAGTGGAAGTGAGCGTGCTGCGGCATCACGAATGTGTTCCATTCGGACATCACACAAGCGTGCTAGTTCGGCGTAGGCATCCTTGCCCATCAATAATTCAAGTTCGTACTTGTTTGAGATGTAAACCGGTTGCGTGCCAACGTGCGCATCGCTGTTACTGGTGCAGTACCAATCAAAATCATCCCCGCCATCGCCCCATGCGAGACGTTCGTACTCACCAATTACAGTTACAGAATATTCACGCTCGCCGTATTCGCGAGTTTCAAAGCTACGTCGCAATGGCAACTGCCAGCACACATCTGGCTTTGTGTCAGCAAAGTGTTTTCCATCGCGTTGTGCAACATGGTGCAGCACACAACCAAATGATCCAGTGAAACCTTCTGCTTCGTAGCCTTTACGGTTTAAGAAAATACAGCCATCTTCTACACGACGAGTTTTGCGTTCACCATCTTCATCTTTTTCTGAAATTCGTAATGGGCCACCAGGCTTCTTTGGACGAGCCTCGTTGTAAAACTGCCACATTTCTGGGGTTAAATAAGCAGCAGCTTTAACTGTGCGCGCTTCATCATCTTCATCGGTATACATCGCACCTTCGGTGCAGCAACCCGAATTTGGCTGATTCTTAAAGACACCTTGGCAACCATCGCCATAGATACAAGTCCAGTATGAAGTTAACCAAGTGAGATCGCACTTAAAGATTGTCTCTGCATCATTGGGGTCAAAGAATTCAACCCAATCTCGCGCAAATCCTGCTTTAACTTCTGACATAGTCGCAGAGCCTACAGGCATAAAGGATAGACTTGTTACATGGATCAGCAATCAAAGGTTGCCGTTATCGGTGCTGGCGTAATGGGCGAGGCCCTAATTGCTGCTTTGATTTCATCTGGTGTTAAGCCCCATCACATCACAATCTCTGAAAAGCGCGAAGATCGTGCACAAGAGCTGATATCGAAGTATTCAATTAAAGCTGCAGCCCTTAACGCCAATGTTTCTGATGCAGATGCACTTTTATTGGTTGTGAAACCACAAGATATGGCGACCGTTCTTGAAGAGATTAAAGGTTCAATAAATCCAAAAGCAGTCGTGATCACCTTTGCTGCGGGCAAAACAATTTCATTTATTAGCAATGGCCTTGGAACGAGTAACCCTGTAATTCGGGTAATGCCAAATACTCCTACTTTGGTTGGAAAAGGAATGGCTGCGGCATCTATGAGCGCAGGTGTCACTGATGCGCAACGTGATTTTGTGCTCGGTTTTCTAGAAGCAACTGGCACAGTAATTGAAGTCTCTGAAGATCTTCAGGATGCAGTAACTGCCACTAGTGGTTCGGGACCTGCTTACTTCTTTGCCTTTGTTGAGGCGATGGTAAACGGCGCAAAAGAGCTGGGGCTTTCAGAAAAGGATGCAACAACTCTTACGGTTCAAACAATTATTGGTGCAGCCAAACTACTTGAAGAGTCTGGAAAAAACGCCACAACTTTGCGCGAAAATGTAACTAGCCCAAGCGGGACAACCGCCGCAGCCCTAGCCTCTTTTGGTGATGCTAACCTGGATTCAATTGTTGCTAAAGCAATGAAGGCGGCCCGCGATCGTTCGCAGGAATTAGCGTGAAACGCTTACTTTCCTTTGTTTTAATCGCAACTTTTCTTTTCACTCCAGCAGCTAACTCTGCTCCTAAGAAAATCTCTGTAAAGGCAATGCAGCTTGTAACAACTGTCGGCACACCAGATGAAGTAAGCGGAGTAGTGGTTTCTGGCAAGAGCTTGATCGTCTATGGAACCAAAGCAGCTAAAGCATATGCACGTGCTGTAGATGCGACCGGAAAAGAGTTGTGGAATCTTTCATTAGATCAATCACCGGCATCGATTGCTACCGCTGCAGCAGTTGATTCAGCAGGAGACATTTGGATAGCAGGTGCAACACCTTTAGCACTTGGGCTTATCGCACCAAGCCCTACGGTAACTCCGGTAAATCCAGATAATGCTTCCGCTCCACCTACGACAGCTGTTGGCAATTTGCAGGCTGTCACACTTTGGAAAGTCACCGCAGCAGGCGCGCTTGTTGCCACAAACACTTTGCCGACAATTTCAGTTGTATTTCCAACAGCTATCTCTGTGGATCGAAATGGTGCATCTATTGTTGGAATCATTGCAACCGAGAAAAGCAGCGCCGGATTCTTTGTGAACGCCGATAAAGGTGGATTATTTGGCAAACTTTTACAAATAGGTTCTGTATCAACGACCACAGATGCAGTTGTTCGCCACGCAGATGGAAGCTTCACTGTGGTGGGCTCAAGCAGTGAAACCTTAGCTGGTAAGAAAGTTGCGGGCATAACAGATGGCATTCTGGTCAAAATTTCAAAGGCGTTGAAAATTACTAGCGTCGTTCGAAGTTCAGCGGTCAAAGGAAAGAGAATCTGGAATAGCGCAACATCTACATTATTTATGGGTGGCGAAGTTGTTGTTGGTGGAAAAATAGAAACTGCGATAACGAAATTTACGACTTCCTTTGCACCTACTTGGACTTATCGTTTTGCTTCGACTGGTCCCGCAATAACAGTAGGTTCAACTTATGCAGCTTTTATCTCGGCAGGTCCAACACCTCAACTTAATTGGAATCCCAAGGTTGCGACACCATTGCTCCTGACCTTTGATGCAAAAGGGGTTATTACAGCCGCTGATAGCGGGCCAATAGGGCAGAAAGAAGTGATTGGAGCGGTACTTTCAAAGGAGTTAGGGCTTTTAGTGGTCACATCAAGCGCAGATACGGTTTCGATTTTTACCCTCATTCCGCGGTAACCTAAACCCCCGCACACACAGTGCGTACATTAGAAATGAGAGCGTGACATATGGGTTCCGTAATTAAGAAGCGACGCAAGCGCATGGCGAAGAAGAAGCACAAGAAGCTTCTGAAGAAGACTCGCATTCAGCGCCGTAACGCTAAGTAATAAATTACGGTTTAAGAAGTGCAAGCTTTCCATTAATAGTGGCAAGTACATATTTAACTTTATTTACAGTCACCCAAGCGCTCTGAGTAGGTTCAGGGCCTTGGGTGCTGCTAACTAAGCGGATTGCAGATTGGCCAAGATCTCTCTTGCTTGTATCTAGAGCACACAATCTTTCTTGGCAATTAAAGATAATTGTATTTCCATCAGTTGCCAGATACTTATCTGGTGTTCCAAAGTTTTCGGTAGTCAGTTTGTAAATCTTCGTGGAATCTTTAAGCCAGCTCCAACGAATTTGATCGGGCTTTGGTGCAGAAGCAGCTGATGCTCCCAACCAGGTTACAAATACACCTGAAGATGTTCTGGCTAATGCAACATCAAATCCAAAAATTAAGGCGTCTTGAGTTGAAATATCTAATGTCTGATACTGCCAAGCAGTCGGCTCTATCAACCTTCGAGTTGCAACTCGAATAGCACCCGAGGTTATCTCCTTCTTTTGATTCATCGAAATAACAGAGTCATAAGCGACATATGTTGTGCTGCCATCGAAAATTGCTTGAAGATGGAACCCGACATCTCCGGTTGTTCGGCCATCTGTTTTGCGATCACCATCGACTAATTCATAGCGCCAAGAAGCATTTCTGGTTTTAACTGCGCCTAGTAAAACTCCTTGGGATTCATCACGATAGAAGACTTGGACCGCACTTGCTGATGCTACACATGCGTTAGCAACGCTTACATCACTAGATGTACGTACTCGAACCGGATCCTCGTAGTTGTTTACAGAAGAACCGTTTCCATCAACGGTTTCGAAAGTGAAATTTTTACCATTGAAGGTTGAGTATCGAAGATCTTTTTCAGTGGCATCTGTATAGAAAATGTGCAAAGTTTGCTTGACTCCGCTGCCATTAACGCACATGCTGATTGCGCCAGAAAGATTGTGAGTAGTTCTGCCACTGCTGCCACCTGCACCATCGATGGTTACTTTTTTCCAACTCTTGCCATCAAATGTTGCAAGCTTCAGATCACCGCTCTGTGTATCTGTATATGCAATTGCGGGTTTTCCATTAAAGGTGGTACTCGCAACGGTTTTTCCATCGGCGGTACTATCAAGAACTGAACTGTTCCAGGCAGCTTGGGGGATAACTAACTTTGTGACTGCTGGCTCAGAACTACCAAGTGAGTTTCTAGCTATAACGCTAAATGTGTACGAGGTTCCATTCTTTAAGCCAGTCATAAGCACTGGGCTTGATTGAGACTTCTTTTCTGTACCAGTCTTTAAGTTTTTAACAATGTATTCAGTCACTTGCGCGGTACGCAGATTTGCAGGTGGATCAAATGCAACTAGTGCGGATGCGTTTGATGTGAATGCTTGTGCGTTACGCGGTGTGAATGGAAGATCGGTTGCTACACCTGCAGGTGGCTTGTTTCGCATATCTTCCATCATTGCAAGTAAAAGTGGCCCAGGTTCTTTGAAAACTTCACCTGGATCAAGGTTTGGAGTCATTACAGAATCAACTCCAGCTTTTGAAAAAGTTGCTTCATCAAGATGTGAAGTTGATGATCCTGCTTCATATCGCGCAGGTGTGTACATCTTGGGCTTAATGCCGCCATTGGCTTTAATTCCATTTACACCTGACCACACCAAGGAAGTGGTTAATGCAGTACCTAATTCTTTTGACGGTGTTGGAAGATCAGCTAATCGACGACCATCACTTGTCTGAAGGTAGGCATCAAAGGGGGTTGGTTGATCCAAACTACCCAAACCAAAAAAAGGATCGTAGGCATCGTTAGAGAGAAAACCTAGTCCGTGACCCAGTTCATGTAAGAAAACAGATTGCAAGTCATATTCATTACTTGATGGAAAACCATCACCTCTGGAATTCCAAGTAGCAGCCGAGTTAACTTGAATAACTATTTCAGGATTCTTTTTATCTAAATCTCTACCGGCTAAAGCATTTGCAAGTGCTGACGGATACCAAAGTGAAGCATCAGGAGCACCAGAAAAGGCTGAGAAGAAACTTCCGGGGCGCGCACTACCTAAAACACCCCATGAACTTGAACGTCCCCAGGAAGCATCAACAGAGATAACAACTGAAGATTTGAAGTTTGCAGACCACACATCGATCGAGGCCTGAACCTCTTTTTTAGCCCACTCTGGAAAATTGTTGTACTTAACTTGGAAAGTAGAATTAACCTCAAGATTCTTACTTTTTGTGGGAGTTGAAACCGTTGTTGAAGCTTGCGTACCTGCATAGATATGTCCCCAGGTTGTTGCAGGGATTTGTTTGAAGGTCAGAGCAGGTGCAGTTGGTGCGGTTAATAGTCCAAGAATTAATGCGCCAGCAAGAGTAAATGGCCCCATTCTCTTAATGCGCATCATGGTCAAACGCTATCAGGGCTCTAACCGTGGTTTAAGGTCAGGGGTAGGAATTACCAATTCTCTATGCAAATTAGCAGGGTTGAAAGGGTGAATTAATGACCATCGTGACAATTTATGGCCGAACTGGTTGCCATCTTTGTGAAGATGCATTAAAGGTTTTACAGTCCCTGAAAGATGAATTAAATTTTGAGATTAAAGAGATCTTGATTGATGGAAATCAAGAGTTACAAAGTTTGTATGGCGAACAAATTCCGGTCACACATATTGATGGTGTGCACCATGATTATTGGCGAGTAGATCCAGAGAGATTTAGATCTTCCCTTGAAAAACATCGTCAGCGTCAATGATCTTGTAGCTGTAACCTTGCTCAGCTAAGAAGCGTTGACGGTTCTGTGCAAAATCTTGATCGATCGTGTCACGTGAAATTACAGAGTAAAACTTGGCTCCGCGACCATCAGATTTTGGACGCAAGATACGACCTAACCGCTGTGCTTCTTCTTGCCGGCTACCAAATGCACCAGAGACCTGAATCGCAATAGTTGCATCAGGTAGATCAATAGAAAAGTTAGCCACTTTAGAAACAACTAAACACTTAACTTCCCCAGTTCTAAACTTATTGAAGAGAATCTCTCGCTCTTTAATTGGAGTTTCACCTTTGATTAATGGTGCCCCTAAAACTTCGGATAATTCATCAAGTTGATCAATGTATTGACCAATGACTAGAACCTGATCGTCAACATGTTTGGCTACTAGAGCTTCTACAACATCGCGCTTTGTACGTGTTGTCGCACAGTTTCGATAGCGGTTCTCGGGTTCGGCGGTTGCATAGGCTAGACGCTCTGTTTCGGTGAGATTGACTCGAACCTCTATACATTCCGCGGGCGCGATATATCCCTGTGCTTCAATCTCTTTCCAAGGAACATCAAATCTCTTTGGACCAATAAGTGAGAAAACCTCACCTTCCATGCCATCTTCTCTTACCAAAGTTGCGGTTAGTCCTAAACGGCGACGAGATTGAATATCTGCAGTAAAACGAAAGATCGGTGCTGGCAATAAATGAACTTCATCGTAAATAATCAAACCCCAGTCATATGAATCAAATAGATCCAAGTGAGCGTAAACACCATTCTTTTTCTTTGTCATAACTTGGTAAGTAGCAATAGTTACAGGGCGAATCTCTTTCTTTGAACCTGAATACTCGCCAATTTCATCCTCATTCAAGGTCGTGCGCTTTAGTAACTCATCACGCCATTGGCGTGCAGCAACCGTGTTTGTCACCAAGATCAAAGTTGTTGCTTTTGCATGTGCCATTGCGGCTGCCCCGACAATTGTTTTTCCTGCACCGCACGGAAGCACAACTACTCCTGAACCACCATGCCAAAATCCTTCAGCAGCTAACTCTTGGTACGGACGAATCTTCCAATCCTTTTGAACCAAACTAATCTCATGGGCTTGTCCATCTACATAGCCCGCGAAATCTTCAGCTGGCCAACCCAAACGCAAGAGTGATTGTTTAATCTGACCGCGTTGACTTGGCAGCACGGTAATAGTTTCAGCATCAATACGTGCTCCGAGCAGTGGAGCTATTTTCTTTGCACGAATAACTTCTTCCAGAACTGCAGTATCAGTTGTTATCAAAATCAATCCATGAACCGGATCCATTTCAAGTCGCAAACGACCATACCGTGACATTGTTTCGGCAACATCAATCAGAATTGAATGAGGTACCGCGTATCTCGAATACTTGATTAATGTGTCGATAACCTGCTCTGCGTCATGTCCTGCAGCACGGGCATTCCATAATCCAAGTGGAGTTAACCGGTAGGTGTGAATATGTTCGGGGGAGCGCTCTAACTCAGCAAATGGAGCGATTGCTCGTCGACACTCAACCGACATGGGATGGTCGATATCGAGCAGAAGCGTCTTGTCGCTCTGAACAATTAGTGGACCATCAGTCATTAAGTAAATCCTTTATTAGCGCATGCAATAGTTTGCTGCGATCTTCAAGGGTACTGATGTCCACCCATTCATGCGCGGCGTGCGCTCCGCCTCCGACAGCGCCAAGACCATCTAGAACTTGTGCGCCCGCAGCTGCAGCAAAGTTTCCATCACTTGCACCGCCAACTGAAGCATGACCAAGTGGGGGCATTCCGAGTGATTTAGCAACTTTTTCAGCACGCTCGTATAAAGCCATAGTTGATGAAGTTTCAAGAGGGGGACGGTTGAAACCACCACTCACTTCATATCGGGTACCTGCATTTACTGGCTTCAAAGCTTTGATTGCACCATCTACGCGTTGCAAATCTGCCATCGAATAAGAACGGATATCAACATCTAGCACAGCTAAATCTGGAACCGTATTTGTAGTGTTTCCGGCGCGTAATGTTGTTGGAACAACCGTTGTTCCATGCTCTGAATTTTCCATTGCAGCAATTGCTAAAACCGCATGTGCAATTTCAGTTGTTGCATTAATGCCTTTTTCTGGTTCAAGACCTGCATGCGAAGCCTTGCCATGAATCTTTACTTGGTACATCGCTGTACCTTTTCTTCCCGTTTTCACTTTTCCATCAAGAGTTGCCTCTAAAACTAAGACAGCTTTTGCTTTTGCTGAAATCTCTTTGATGAACTCTTTACTTGTTGCACTGCCAGTTTCTTCATCTGTTGTAGCAATCAGCGCAGCATTGCCTGTGATTTCCTTCATCGCATGCAAAGCCTGAATAAATCCTGCCTTCATATCGAAAACTCCTGGGCCGCGTGCTGCAGTACCTTCTACCTGCCACAAAGGTTGAAATGAACCCTTTGGCCACACCGTATCTAAATGTGCAAGCACAACAACATCAGGAGCTGAAGAACCCCACCAAAAAACGGGACGACCACTTACTTCACGGATCTCGGCGGCTTTTCCTAAAACACGTGTTGCAATTTCATTTGCCAATGCGATGACATCGCGGCATGCCTGAAGATCTTCAGTTGGTGATTCCAACTTAACTAACGCTTCGAGGTCGGCCAACATGGGATAAGTCTATAGCGGTGCTACGCCGGTGATGCGTGGAATTCTGAAGGATTGGACCTCGCCCGTTGCATGATCCTTGGCAATCAAGGCCCCAGCGCTAATGCGGATTGGATCGATTATTCGATGTGTAACTCCACCATTGTTGTCGGCATAGCCGATCGATAGGGTTTTTTCATCGGTGATGAATTGATTAAGAATTTCCATAGTTTCATTAGCGGTAGTGCGTGGTAGTTGCCCCAAGGCTTCACTGGCAACTTGGCGAAGTTTAGATTGACGATGTGTTGATTTTTCGCCGGTGCGCAAAACTCTAATTGCAGCACTAATTACATCTTCTGTTGGTGTTTCAATTTCTCCAATAACGCGTGGAGGTCTTGGCTTTGCAGTTGACCGGTTGGATTTCGGTCCAGTCAATACCATTCCGTTGGCTGACTCACCGGCTGGTAAATAGCCCGCTTCCCTTAAGGTTCGCATCGCATCCGTTGCATCCATGTCGCAGATAACAACTTCAGGTGCAATACGTCGTAGAGACAAAAGTTCAAGTTTTTTATCATTCATGATTTGAGAAATTAACGCTGTGTCTTCACAACGAATAAATGAAGATGTATTGCCAACACGAAGTTTTCCGTGTTTCTTTGCTACATCGGCAATTAGATATTCAAGTGGTTGTGGCATAGGTGTCTTTGAAGTTTTGGTAAGAAAACTCTTAATCTCATCACCTGTTTTGCCATGATCTAAAGCTCTTCGAATTGTTGCTTCAGTAAACCGATAAACAGTTGCGCCACCACGACTTTCAATTTCAGCCATCATTGCCAACGCTTGAGAAATCTCGTGCTCCAACGGTCCAGGCGCAATTGCGGTGTTATCACTTTGAATCAAAATGTGATCTACCGTCTTTGGTAGATCTTCATTAATTGAACTGAGATCATCACCGTTCAGAAATTCCACACCAAATTTTGAAATCGCACCTTGTCCGGTAATTCCTAACCACTCGGCTTCACGCAACGTCCATTCAGCTAACTCTTCTTGCAATGATGAATTTCTGCGTACCGGAGCACGCCAAGAGATAACCTCTTTGAAACTCTTCCAATCTGGCGCAATACCTTCGTTTTCACGCAATAGTTCTAGCGTTAAGGCGCGGACGCGGGCAGCATTTACTCGATCTAATTCTGGGCCAAGGGCAGCAACATTTTTTGCATCTACTCGACCTACTAATCCACTTACACGCGAGGTAATCAACCATTGAGATGCCAACATTTGCCAACGATCGGCGGGAGTCTGCATTAACCAGATATCAAATTTGTTGCTTGGCAAGATTCTTTCATCAGCATCAATACTTACTAGAGATGCAAGGTAAGCAAGTTCTGCAATAAAAGCTGTGCAAGATTCATCGACACCTAAGTGATTTGAAATGATTTTCAGTTCTCTAACTCCAAGACCTCCTGCTCTTAAAGCATCGGCGGGTTCATCTGCCCAGAAGTTAAGTAGTTCTTCAACCCAACGGAGCACAGTTGAAACATTTGCAATTGCCGCAAGATTTACTTGTTTCCCATCGCGTTTACTACCGTTTAACTTAGGCTGGTTAACAAATCGCTCTTTATGAATTTTTCCTCCACGAAGTTGAATTGCAACTTCACGCGTCAAGATTACTGTTCGCTGATCTAGTGGAACTAAAAACTTTTTATCAAGAAGCCAAGCAACTCCAGGACCAGGATTTTTGATGTCGCCGACACTGCCACGTGGAGGCCCCCAGGCTAAGCGATCTAAAACTTTCTTTGCATCCGCTGGCGCATCATCGAGCTCACTCAACTTCAGTTTGGCTAAAGATGCTGGCCCAAGACCAGCTGGTTCTGCACCCATTACTTCGCGCAATTGTGTTGGTAAACGCATTCCATCACTTGATGGATAGATCAAACCAATCATTACTAAGTGGGCAAGGGCAGATTTCGCTTCCTTTTCTGTCAACGCTACTACTTGTTTTTCGGTGAAAGGTTCATTTATGGATGCAGAAGCTTCTAGTACTTGGTATTGCCATTGATTGAGTGAATCAATAGCTCGTGCAAGGCTTGGCGCAGAACAAGCACGAACCGCAAGGGATGCAATATCTGATGGCACCGGGGTAATCAGATCAGGTCGAGCGTTAAAAAGATTTAGGAAGGCAGCGTCATCAACACTACGAAGGTAGTCTGAGAAGGAGCGCATTTCCATAACTTGCCTACATTACTGGCATATCGCGGGTTCTTGTTAATTAGCCTCTACGTTTACGCGGGGTAAGCCAGGTTCCAAGAGCAGCCAGACGAACAACTAGCGGCGAAATAGCTTTACCAATAAATCGGGCCTTACGAAAATCGTGAATCGGCCAACCTTCTGCCATTGCACGCAAACCAAGTAAAGCATCGGGATTAATTGCAGATGGGTGTCCGACGCATTGCAGAAGCGGAAGATCATTGTTGCTATCTGAAAATGCTAGGCATTCATTTAAATCAAAGCCCTTTTCTATTGAAAGCTGTGTGACAGCAACTGCTTTCTCTTTTCCGTGCAGCAAGGCACCATTCATACGACCTGTATAAATCCCGTCACTAATTTCTGCTTTACTACCAAGCGCACCAGTTAAACCTAATCTTTGTGCAATAAGAACTGCCATATCTTCGGGCGCAGCCGTTACTAAATAAACTTCAATTCCTTCGGCTACTAAAGACTGAGCAATATCAATTGTTCCTTGCCACATTGCCGGCGATACATATTCATCATAAATTTCTTGAGCAATTGCTTCGATATCTTTAACGTTGTGCCCACCAATAAAATCTGTCGCTGCATCTTGAAATCTTTGGATCTCTTCAGTGTTCTCTTTGCCCGTTAAGCGAAATCTCAGGTTGGCTAAGACAAATCGAGAAATATCCTTCTTGGTGAAGTAACCGCGCTGATACATACCTCGGCCCAAGAAGTAAATTACTGAACCGCGGATAAGCGTGTTATCGACATCGAAGAAGGCAGCCCGTTTGCTCGTGAGTGCCATGTCACTACCTTAGCGAGAGAACTGCTTTAGGGACGCTTTATGCTTTACCAATGAGTTCAACGGTGCATGTAGTTCGTCATGGAGAAGTCCATAATCCTCAGAAAATTTTATATGGTCGCCAGCCTGGTTGGAGATTGTCTGAGCGTGGGCAAGAGATGGCACAAACAATTGGCGAATGGTCAAAGAGTTTAAATCTTGGAGCTCTTCATGTCTCACCCCTGCAGCGCGCTCAAGAAACCGCAGCACCTATTGCAGCTGCACACAATATTTCAATAACTACCGATGATCGTTTGATTGAAGCCGCGAACATATTTGAAGGGAAACCATTTGGAGTTGGTGATGGAGTTTTGCGTCATCCAGCCGCTTGGAAACATTTGTGGAATCCATGGAGACCTTCTTGGGGAGAACCGTACGAGGAGCAAATCTCTCGCATGCTTGCAGCAATTTTTGCAGCAAACAAAGCTGCTAATGGTAAAGATGCTATTTGCGTATCTCACCAGCTACCAATCTGGATCTTGAGAAGTGCAATTGAAAATCGTCGCTTGCTTCATGATCCTCGTAAACGAGAGTGCACCTTGGCATCTGTGACAAGTGTTCACTTTGATGACGAAGGAATGATTTCAGGACTTTCATATACAGAACCTGCTCGTCACTTGTTACCCGAGAAGAAGTAATGAAAAAACTCGCCGCATTTATAGTTCTTGCCTTTGCATTAACGGCATGTGGCGGAGGAGGAACTTCAGCTTCAGAGGAAAGTTTTGTTTCTGGCGACGGGTCGACTACTTACATTAAAAGTTCAGATCGAAAGATTGCACCTGCAATTACCGGAATGACTTTGTCCGGAGACAATTACACATACAAAAAAGACCGAGTTGCTGTTGTTAATGTTTGGGCTTCATGGTGTTCCCCTTGTCGCGCAGAGGCTCCAACCTTGGTTGCTTTAGCAAAAAAATACACAGATGTTGCTTTCATCGGAATTCTGACCCGTGATAATCCAGCAAACGCTGAAGCTTTCGAGCGTAGATTCAAAATTCCTTATCCAACAGTTATTGATGACTCAATTCTGCTTGGTTTTAAAGGGTCTTTACCGGCAAATGCAATTCCTACAACGGTAATTCTGGATAAATCAGGATATGTAGCTGCCAGAATTTCTGGCGTAGTTACAGTGGCATCACTATCTGAACTAATTGAGAAAGTTTCTGCCGAATGAGAGAGTTCTTTGTCGAGCAAATCTTTTCAGGGTTTTTACTAACAGCTTTTCCATTTGCTTTTATTGCCGGTGTAATTTCATTTCTTTCGCCCTGCGTGCTACCACTTGTTCCGGGCTATTTATCTTTTGCGGCAGGCTTTTCTGTTAGTCGCGGCAAGTTGTTGTTGGGGTCAGCCCTGTTTGTTTTAGGCTTTAGTTTGGTTTTTGTCTCATATGGCGCAGTATTTGGTGGTTTAGGAAATCAACTCTCTGCAAATGAAGAATTGATTTCCCGGATACTAGGAATCTTGACTATCTTCCTAGGTTTTATTTTTTATGGTCGTTTCCCTTTTTCTCCAACAATTCGTCCAAAGATGCGAACAACAGGGGGCCTACTAGGTGCACCAATGTTGGGCATTCTCTTTGGAATTGGCTGGACACCATGTATCGGACCAGCACTTGCTGCGGTGCAAACCTTGGCATTTCAGGAATCGAGTGCGGTTCGGGGCGCAGTTTTATCATTTGGTTATTGCTTAGGTTTGGGGCTGCCATTTATTGTGTCTGGGCTGTCATTAGATAAATCAGCAAAACTTCGTTCGCTAATTTACCGCCGCGGTGATGTCATCTCGAAAATTGGTGGTCTCTTCTTAATAACTCTTGGTCTATTACAAGTTTTGGGTTTCTGGAGTCAGATAATGAACTCAATGCGTTCTCTAATCTCTGACTTCATTCCGGTAATCTGATGAGCCAGCAAACTCAAATTCCTGAACTAGACAATGTTGGACTACTTCGCTTCATGTGGAGACAGCTAACAAGCATGCGTACAGCTTTGATTCTACTTCTTTTGGTTGGTATTGCAGCTATTCCCGGATCATTAGTCCCACAAAGAACTCAAAACCCACTTCAGGTAGGCCAATACTTTAAGGATTCTCCAGATGTAGCGCGCTGGATGGATCGTTTTTATCTGTTTGATGTCTATGGATCACCTTGGTTTAGTGCAATTTACATTCTGCTCTTCATTTCACTTATTGGTTGTGTACTTCCACGCACTTTTGAACACTTTAAAGCCGCTCGTGCTTTGCCCCCTGCTACACCAAAGAATTTGACTCGCTTGGAGCATCATGAATCATGGAGCTCGCAAGGTAATGAACTTGACCTGGCTCGCGATTGGTTTAAATCAAAGCGCTTTAGAGTCCTAGAAACTAATGGTTCCATATCGGCAGAAAAAGGTTTTACTCGCGAGACTGGAAATCTATTCTTTCACTTAGCTCTTATTTTGATCCTACTTGGAATTAGTTTTAGCTCACTCTTTGGAATGCGCGGTGAAGCGATTATTAACATTGGTGAGCGATTTGTTAATACTTCAACAAGTTACGATACTTTAATGCGCGGAAAGCTTTTTCGAGATTCAAGTATCCCTACATTCATGTTGACCGCTGATAAGTTTGATGCACAGTACAACCTTGAAACTAGTGCTCCCGAAGACTACACACTTGATGTTTCTTTACTTCGAGACGGTTCTACGAAAATAGAAAAGAAAACTATCAAAGTTAATAGCCCGATGACAATTGGTATGACGCGTGTTTACTTGCAAGCCAATGGCTATGCACCTGTTGTAACAGTTCGGGACTCAAAGGGTGATGTCGCTTTTCAAGGTCCAGTAACTTTCTTGCCGCAAGATGCAAACCTTCGATCTATTGGCGCAATCAAAGTTCCTGATGCAGTTCCACAAGTTGGTTTCTTAGGATCTTTTCTTCCAACATATGTGCGCGATGGAGAAAGTGGGGGAGCAAGTGCTTTTCCTAAAGCATTAAATCCTCGATTGCTACTTTCTGTCTGGAGCGGTGATTTAGGTTTGGACTCAGGAATTCCACAATCTGTTTATCGACTTGATACAACGGAGATGACTCAGATCGGTTTAAAGGGGTTAAAGCCTGGCGAGAGCTTTGAATATGAAGGTGGATCGATAACTTTTGAAGGTTATGTGCAATGGGTGAACCTTAACTTTGTAGCAGATCCTGGAAAGCACCTTGCATTGCTTGGCGGTATTGTTGCCATCCTTGGGTTGCTAGCTTCTCTATTTACTCGCAGACGAAGAATTTGGATTCGAGTAGGAGACCAAGTCGAAGTTGCGGGCTTGGCAAAGAATGCAGCGCCGGGTTTAGAGGTTGAAGTGCAGGGATTTGTGAAAATGTTAAAGGGAGAGAAATAGATGTCACGTTCGTGGGCTTTTGCATCAAATTACTTGGTGTACTCAGCGATGGCTGTCTATGCAATCTCATTTCTTGCGCACTTGATTGAAACTGCTTGGGCGGTAAAAGTGCCTACAGATAAATCTGCAGTGTTGGATTACAAACGGACTGAAAAAGTTGCTCGGATTGCAACTGCATTGATGATTCTAGGTTTTCTACTTCTATTTGCTGGAGTAATTGCACGAGGCATTTCTGCCGGACGAGTGCCTTGGGGAAACATGTACGAGTTCTCAATTACTGGGGCCTTAGCTTTTTCTGGTGCATATCTTCTGGCGCTTCGAAAGTATGACCTTCGTTGGTTGGGACTTTTAGTTTCAGTCTCTGTGCTTTTAACTCTTGGAACTGCCATCACGGTTTTGTATGTACCTAGCGCGGCACTAGTACCCGCTCTTAAGTCTGAATGGTTAGTGATTCACGTTTCGACTGCAATTATTTCTGGAGGAGTATTCTTACTTTCAAATGTAATTGCATCTGCATACTTGTATTTAGACCGCATGGAGAAAAAGGGCGAACGAACACCATGGGCTAAACGTTTGCCAGATTTAGAGACACTAGATTTATTGTCTTATCGCCTGGTTGCATTTGTGTTTCCGCTCTGGACATTTTCAGTCATTGCCGGAGCTATTTGGGCAGAAAGTGCGTGGGGTCGTTATTGGGGTTGGGATCCAAAAGAGACTTGGGCATTCATTACCTGGGTTGCATACGCCGCGTATCTACATGCCCGCGTAACCATTGGTTGGCGCGGTCGACGTGCAGCATGGCTGTGCCTATTTGCTGGCTCAACATTTTTGTTTAACTATGTTTATGTAAACATTTGGGGAACTGGAAAACACACGTATTCAGGGCTTTAGAGCTTCCTTAAGAAATCTGGATCATCATCTGGCGGAAGTATTCGTCGCTTTGGTGCCTTGCCGCCCTTTGGCTTATTGCGACCGGCAATCAAATAAGCAATTGGGCCTATCGCAACCGCTTGCGGTCCCAAAATAATTATCAAAAGTAACCAACCCCACTTAGGTAGATTTTTGATCTGTGATTCATCGGTGCGCGCACAATCAATCAACGCGTAGATAGTTAATCCAAAGATTAGAACCACGGGGATGAACTTAAGCATGTTCTTATTGTATCCCTAAGCCAACAGCAAGCAATAGAGTAAAAATCATTTGCAGTTTTGCGGTTTTCCCAAGAGCCGGGATCAAATCCTTACCTGAAATGCCACTTATAACTTGCCTTGAGATTGAGTAGCTCAAGGGTAGTGCTAACAAGGTAAGAAGTGCGGTTGGAATCAATGTCGCAACAGCAGCGATGTGAGCAAGCAGCAGAAGACCTATATACATGAGTCGAGCTTTACGATCACCAATACGGACGGCAACAGTTAGTTTGCCAACTAGTTCATCCTTTGGTCTGTCACGAAGATTGTTGATCGCAAGAATCGCACATGAAAGTGCGCCCATCGGGATAGAGACAATAAAACTCAAGAGAGTGAGTTTCTCAGTCTGCGCGTAGTAAGTACCCATCGTTGCGATAACTCCGAAGAAGAGAAAAACAGAAAGCTCGCCAAGCCCTCTGTATCCATAAGGGTTCTTGCCTCCCGTGTATCCCCAAGCAGCTGCAATCGAAATAACTCCGACAAGAATAAGTAAAGGTGAAGTTAATAAAGCTAACCAAGTGCCAGCAGCGCTTGCAATTGCAAAAGAAACAAAGGCAGCCGCTTTTACAGATTTAGCTGATGCCATACCGCTAGCAACTAAGCGAATTGGGCCAACGCGATCTGCATCTGTTCCCTTAACTCCATCGCTGTAATCGTTGGCAAAGTTCACGCCTATTTGAAGCCATACCGCTACCTTTAAAGCCAAGGCAGCACGAAACCAATTGAAATCAGGACCCGCAAGGGCGGAGGCAACTACGACTGGCGCTATTGCGGCAGGAAGAGTGCGAGGGCGTGCGCCAAGTATCCACTTATTCATTTGATAACTCTTGTGCCAATCTCTTGCGATCAACTTTTCCAATGCCGAGCAAGGGTAGCGAGTTTACGAAATGAATACCTTTTGGTTTTGCGAAAGCTCCAATTTTTTCTTCCAGCACTGAGCTAATGCGGTCTGTATCGGCTTCACCAACAGCAGCAATATGCAAAGTTTGCCCCCATTGCGGGTCATCCACTGAAAATGCAGCGCACTGGATATCTGCAAAGTTTTCATTCAGAATACTTTCGACACTGTTGAGTGAAAGATTTTCGCCACCAGTAATGATTACATCATATGATCGACCAAA
>Ga0222712_10000623_pt1 | contig 45647 bp, 30 predicted proteins | sample C33_657DmetaG_FD_165043 | JGI IMG/M metagenome (GOLD analysis project Ga0222712, IMG submission 165043) | Estuarine water microbial communities from San Francisco Bay, California, United States - C33_657D | ecosystem: Environmental > Aquatic > Marine > Unclassified | place: USA: California... | reverse complement strand
TTTTATGTCATCCACGCGACGTTCGCGCTCGCATCGCGCGCGTTCGCGCGCCGAGTCGCGCGCGGAGTCGCGCGAGCGCACGTACGCGTGACGGTTCATATTCCACTCGTTCGCCCATCATCGTCATCGTCGTCATCATCATCGTCATCGTCATCATCATCATCGCTCGTCGATCGCGATCATTCGCATGACGACCGAGCGGTTTCATTCGACGTTTTCGCTCGTTCGTCCTGTGCGATTCCTCGCCCGACGACCGGCGAAGGGCGACGAATGAACGATCATTCGTCGGTCGTTGGCGCGCGCTTCGATTTCGCGCCATGCCATCGAATTCGATGTCGATCGACTCGACATCGTCACTCGCCCACGCGCGCGCGTTCGGCGATCGATCGTCATCGCACGATCGACATCGACGTTGCCGCTTATCGCGCGCATCGAGGGATGAAAACGTCAACGAAAGGCGTCGTCGTCGTCGTCCGAGCGCGCGCGGAGGCGCGGCTCGCGCGACGCGCGCGACGCGCGAGCGCGGACTTGGAAAGGAATTCCCCAGTCGACCGCGACGGGGAAAACGCCAATGGCGAGATCGACACGCGAACGAGCGCGCGCGCGTTGCTCGACGCGCAGCTCGCGGCGGAACGAGCGAAGGCGGCGATCACGCTTCGCGCGGCGAAGAGCGAAGTCGCGCGCGCGAGAAGAGCGAAAGAGGAGCGCGAAAAGGCGGAAGAGGCCAAAGTGGAGGACGAACGTCGCGCGCGCGCGGCGAAAGAAGCGCTCGAAGTCGGCGGACGAGGGCCGTGGCGTCGAGCGCCCGGGCCGTTGGCGGCGTCGGGCGCGGCGTGCGTCGGAATGGCGGTATGCGCGTTCGAAGGGGTCGTGCGAGGAGGGGATTTTATATTGAACTACGACGGCGCGAGCGGGGTGGCGAAGCAAGGAGTTTTGTCCCTCGTCGTCGGCGTGGGGTTGGTTCTGGCGAGCGTCGCCGCGTTTTCCGCGTGCTTGCTCTTCGCGTTCGCGTTCAACGAAACGAAAGGAGTGGTGTTGAATGAACCGATCATTTACTACCGTTGCGATGGATGCGATAAGTCGTGTTGCGTGAATGGTCCTCATAATTTAGGGTATCACGAAAGGTTTACGTATTTAGCCAACGGGCGCGGGTTCGAAACGAGAGAGGCGGCGTCGATGCGGCGGCACTTACGCGTATCGAAAGATTGTCGCGCGTTGAAGCCGTTGATCGTCTACCCAAAAGACGCGGGGTGGGGATTCTGGTGACGCCGATCGCGAGTGATCGTAGTTTATTGCATCGTAGTTTAGCTCACCGTCTCCTGTAGTTTCACTCTCTCGACGTTTCACAAAGTAGGTGTCGGTTTCATCGTCGACGTTTCACAAAGTAGGTGTCGGAGCGCGTCGACGGATCGACGCTCGCGTCTGTTAACGCCAACGCGAGTCCATCGCGCGTGATTAACTCGAAGTCGGCATCGAACAAATCGTCATCCATAGATCGGACGTAATCGAACACGTCTCTAAGCGTGCGCGAGCCGTCGGACGCGAACCGTCGCGTAGTGAGCGTTCCGTTTGGTAAACTGAATCGAAGTTTGACGACGGCGCCATCCGAGCTCTCGGGCTTGATCGATGCCTTGAGCGCGACGAAGTTCGCGTGACGAGACGCTATTTCCAGTGCTTTTTGTTCCTCTCTCTCCGCAAGCTTTGCCTTGGCGGCTTCAAATTCTTCTCTTCTGCGTCGCTCGCGTCGCGCGACGTCGTCGTACTCAGCGCTCGGCTCTAATTCCACCTCCACATCCGTCTCGAGCAAGCTCACCGCCGCTCGTCGTCGAGTCTCATTCGATCCGTCGTTCGCGTCCTCGTCCTCGCCATCGCTCGAGATCGGCTCCACCGCGGTGACGACTAATTCGTACTCCTTGCCGTTTTCCTCGACGACGATTTCGTCTCCCACCGTCGCGCAGCTTCTCGCCAACATCACGCGCTCTAAAATCTCCCGCACGTCCACCGCGCTCTCGCCTCCCATGAAATCTCGCGCAAAATCATTCTTCTTCGGCTTGAGCGTCATCTTCGTCCCGAGCGGTAGCGTCACGTACGTCGCTCGCACGCGCCCGTCCTCGCCGTCTAAAAACGTCCCGTCGCTCCCCGCTCCGAGCTGCCGCATAACCTTAATCGGCAACCCAATCGCGCCGTCGCGAACGCACCCGTAATCCAAAACCCCAACGTGCGTCATCTTTCTCTCATCACTCACGCGCGTGAGCTTAAAAAACGCGCGTCCGCTTCGTTCGACGCCTAAAACGTCCCGCGCTCGCGTCGGAAGCTGCGCCTTGTCGTCCCTCCTCCCTCGAATCCCTCGCTCGATCGCCGCTCGCGTGCACGATGCGATCAATTCGTCGTCGTACGACACCGTCACCTCTCCACGAGCGCGCGCGTTGTGTTCCTCTTTGTTCGAGCGATCGAGCGCGCGCTCGCGCGCGCGCGCGCTTCGCGCGCTCGTCTCCGCCGCCGCGCGAAGCGCCTTCATTTTTTCCTCTTCCGCGCGCCTTTCTCTTCGTCGCGCGCGTTCGCCATCGTCATCATTCGCGTGCTCTTTCGCGAGTTTCGTCGCGTAGTCTTTCAGGAACATCTATTATACCCGATCGATCGAATCCACCGAAAGTCGTTCGAGGCACCGAATGATGGCATCGTCATCGGGTGCCAATCCGATGTCATCGGCATCGACGTCGATGTCGACTTCGATCATCGCCCTCGTTCGATGCTCACGCCCTTCACGCGCGCTTCTCGTCGTTCATTCGTTCACCCCTGGGCGCGTCCTCGGCCATCACTCCGTGTGATTCATCGACCGATAGAAACGCGTCATCGTCACCGGATGATGACGATGATGACGAACGATGACGATGCGTCGTTCGATGGGTTCAGATTCAATCACCCAACGCCCATCGACCGTCGTCGACGTCGCGCGATCGAGCGCACGCACGCGATCGATGTCGACGAACGGTGATCGCGTTGCATCACGCGCGCGTTCGATCGCGTTTGATTTTTTGAACCATCAATCAATCGTTCGTTCACGCGGTCGATTCATTCGTTCCTCGGTCATCGATCGATCGATCGATCGATCGATCGACGCGATCGATGGACGTCGCGTCGACGACGGCCGGCTCTTTCTTGGTTCGTCACTCGTCTGTCGTTCGTTCGCCCGTCGACGTTCGGTGCGATGGACGACGCGTTCGGGGATTTCTTTCCTTTCGCGTCGCCCGATCGATCGATCGATTCTGAAACATCGATCGATCGATCGATCGATCGATCAGCACGACCGATCGATCGCCTTTCGATCGATCGATCGGATCGATCGGATCGATCGGATCGCGACGCGACGGCGCGCGAACGCCATCCATCGCATCGCGCGTCGGCGGTCGATTCGTGGTCGTTCCACCGCGGACGATGTCGCGCGTCGCGCGACGCGCTGGGGCGTTGAAGGCAATCGTGCGATCGCGCATGGAGGGAATCGAGCGAACGACGCGCGCGCGCGCGAGCTCGAGCGCGCGCGCGAACGACGGGAAACGCGCGACGAGCGACGAAAGCCGAAGTCAAGCGATCGCGTCCGCGACGACGAGTGGGCGGTACGATGAAATCACCGATAAGTGGATCCCAGAGAAACCGGTGAGCGCGATCGAAGCGGGGTCGTACGGCGTCGTTGGATTGATTGGGTTGAGCGTCGCCGCGGGGGCGATGTGGTTCGGGGCGAATGAGTTGTTCGGGACGCCGCGCGAGCAGGCGGTGTTTTCGCGAGCGATGGGGAAATTGGAGGAAGATCCGCGCGTTCGCGTGGCTCTGGGTGCGCCTTTGACGGGGTACGGCAGCGAGTCGAGGAGTCGCTCGGCGAGGCATAGGATCGCGCATCAAATCGTTCTCGACGGGCGCGGACGAGAGAGGGTTCGGGTTCAATTTTACGCGCGCGGGTCGCGAGGGAGCGCGACGGTGCACGCCGAAGCGGGGACGAATGAGGAGACGGGGGAGTGGGAATTTTCGTACATCATCGCCGATGTTCAGGGCGCACACGGGACGAGGATCGCGGTGGTGTCGCCGCAGTCGCAACCGCAGCGGTTGGTGGCGCTGTAAGAGTTAGCGCGCGCGTGTTTTAATATTTTAATACAATCACTACGTTTGTCTATCACTTTACATTTTTCTCCTTCGCGGCGGCGGCTCGTTTGGCTCGTCGCTCGGCGCGCTCGCGCGTCGCTAACCAAAACGCGTGGGGCAGCGTCGAGCACAACATCCCAAAGCACACCATGTTCGGCCCGAACGATCCTTTGTCGACGGCCCAGGCGAGGAGGGGGTACTGCAGTAAGCTCCAAATCGCCGATATCAACAACCCGAGTCCCGCGAGCGTGCCGTAGTGCTCAAAGCCGAATCGTCGGCCGATATTACTAAAATACATGGCGAAGATAAATAACCGTCCGAGCGAGTACACCGTCATGCCAAATCCTTGAACTTCTAAACCAGCGCTCGCGGGGAGGGCGAGAATGATGAAAGAAAAGGCGATGCAAGCCGTGGCCATACCTTGGACGGCGCCGCATCCGATGGCGTCCGCCAACCAGCCGCCGACGGCGGCGAAAATAGCCACCGCTCCGTACGTCGCGGAGAATAGCGTGGAGTACAGCCCACTGTCGTCACCCTTTTCTTCCATCTGATAACCAATCGTGGAGATGAAATACTGCGCTGGGCACACGACGACGGTGAACCACAGGACGAGCGTGATGTACTCCGTGGAGAGGAGCTGCTCGCGTCGCGTCTCGCCGTTCGCCAACCCCTCGCTGCGCGGCGGTGGCTTCGGGACGACGCCGACGCTCGCGTCGCCGACGACTTTGCCATCCTTCGCCTCCGTGATCACCACGACGAGAGCCGCGGTCTCAATAAAACTCGTCCCCGTCGGCAGCACGTACGCGCACGTCGCGAAGAGCACCGCCGCCGTTCCCGCGAAGACAAAAAATCCAATCGCTCTATCGTTCCCCGCCGTGAGCGCTAAAAACACCAACCCAGACAATTGAAACGCCCCGCTCAGAGCGCTCATTATCGTGCTCGCGCACTCGGGAAAAAGCACCGCCACCGGTTGTACGCACAGCTGCACCCCCGACCCTAACCCAACGAAAAACATCCCCGCGGTGAGCATCGCGTACTCCTCCGCTTCCGCCGTCGCGATCATCACCGCCCCCGCGAAAACGAACGCCAAGCACGCGCAACACGTAAACTTCGTCCCAAAATAATCCCTCGACAATCCAGCGAGAAACCTCCCGCCCTGTACCGACCACGACCCCGCGGCGAACGTCGCGCCGAGCGCTTTTTCGCTCAACCCGGCGCGTTCGCGCATCAACAATCGCCTCAACGGCGGCCACCCGTACACCGTCCCGGCGACGAGCGCGCACGCGACGAACGCCAAAGCGAACGACGTCCAGCGATTGAACTTTTGCTTCTCGCGCTTCGACGCGCGCGTCGATGCGCACGCGCGGTCGTCGTCCTGAACGCGCGCGCGTCGCTCGCCGCGCTCGCGTCGACGCCCGTCGTCGTCGTGCTTTTCGTCCAACGTCGCAATTCGCTCGACATCGTCGTCGGCGTCCAAGCGAGCGCTCATGCGTCGATCGCGACGACGTCGACGTCGATCGCGCCGACGTTCGGCCGCGCGCGCGCGTTCGAGCGACGACGAGACGACACGCGCGTTCGACCGTCGTTCGTTCGAATGGACGACGTCGACGTCGACGACGCGATCGGGGGCGGGACTTGGTCGAGAGGCTGGAGTCACGGACTCAGACATTGGACGGGGTCGAGAGGCTGGAGTCACGGACTCAGACATTGGACGGGGTCGAGAGGGATGGGTCGTGACGAGTCGTGACGCGCGACCGACGATGACCGACCGACCGACCGACGATGACCGACCGACCGACCGACGATGACCGACCGACCGAATGTCGATGACCGACCGACCGACCGACGGCGGCGGCGGCGGCGCGCGACCGCGATTTCGTCGGCCTCACACGCCGCCGCCGACGACGACGACGACGACGAAGAAGAAGAAGAAGAAGAAGAAGAAGAAGAACAAGAAGACGAGAAAGACGGCGACGAACGCGAGTTTGGACGAACGATGGCGAAGCAATCGACGCGAAGTAAGTCGAAGCGGACGACGCTGAAACACAAATACAAGGTCATACGGAAAGTGAAAGAGCATCACAAGAAGAAACGCAAGGAGGAGAATAGATTGAAGAGACTCGGGGTGAAGAAGCGCGTGGCGAAAGATCCCGGGGTACCGCAGGCGTGGCCGTATAAAGAGGAGTTGATCAAGGAGATTGAATTCGAACGAGCGAAGATTGCGACGGCGAAGGAGGCGCAAGCGGAGGCGAAAAAGGCGAAAAGGGCGGAGAATAAAGAGCTGGCGAGAGAGTTGGTGGAGAGTGGAGTCGCCGCGCCGACGTTAGCGCAGTTGCGAGCGTTGGCGGAGACGAAGGAGGCGAATTATGAAGAGAAAAAGGCGGCAAATTTAGCGGACGAACTGGAGAAGGAGGCGAACGGGGCGGATAACGATTCCAGTCGTCGGGCATATTACAAAGAGTTCGTCAAAGTGGTGGAGATTTCAGACGTTATCATTCAAGTCCTCGACGCGAGGGATCCGCTGTCGTGTCGGTCGCCGGAGGTTGAGCGCTTCGTGCGCAAGATGAATCCCGAGAAACGGGTGATTCTGTTGCTCAATAAGATTGATTTAGTGCCGAAAGAAAACGTCATGGCGTGGTTGACGTATTTCCGCGAAGAAATGCCCACGGTGGCTTTCAAGTGCGCGACGTCCGCCGGTTCGACCAAGCTCGGCTCTCGCGCCGCCAACTTCAAATCATCGGGCAACGCGCTCGGAGGAGGCGAAGCGCTCGGCGCGGAGACGCTGTTGCAAATGTTGAAAAACTATGCGCGCAACAAGAACTTGAAGACGGCGATCACGGTTGGCATTGTCGGTTTCCCGAACGTCGGGAAATCGAGCTTGATAAACTCTCTAAAGCGTTCGCGAACCGCCGCGGCGGTCGGTAACACGCCCGGGGTGACGAAAGTACTAAAGGAGATCTCTCTTGATAAGCAAGTTAAGTTGATTGATTCTCCGGGGGTGGTATTTGCGAGCGCTCTCGGTGAATCTGTCGGCGCCGCGGCGCTACGAAATTGCGTCAAAGTGGAACGCCTCGAGGACCCCATCGGGCCCGTGCACGAAATTACGCGTCGTTGCCCGTCGGAGCAATTGATGTTGATGTACAAGACTGGTAAATTTGCAGACGTTGATGACTTTTTGCGTCAAGTCGCTCGCATACAAGGTAAGCTGAAGAAGGGTGGTATTCCCGACATGAAACAGGCGGCGCGCGTGGTGCTCACCGACTGGAACAACGGGCGCATTCCGTACTTCACCACGCCGCCAGAGCGCACGAAGAACAAGGAATACGCCACGGCTCAAATTGTGAGCAACTGGAGCGAAGAATTCGATGCCGATAAGGTTTTCGCTCACGAAGCGTCCGCCGTCATCGCTGGTTTGCCAGACGCCGACGACGGAGACTTTGTTCCCATGCAATCGATGGGTGGCGGATTGATCGAGGCGCACGATTTGAGCGAGGATGAAATGGATGATGCCGATGATGCAGACGACATGGAAGACGACATGGAAGACGACGACAGGCACCCCGCGGTGCCCGCCGAACGCGACCCGACAGAGGCGGGACGCACCGCTCGCGCGCTCAAACAAGCGGAGCTTAAACATTCCGTTAAGGCGTCTTTGACGCGACAAAAGGTCTTGTACGGGAACGAAGGTCAGTACAACCCGAATCAGGCGCGCGCGCAGAAGAAACGAGCGCGACGCGAAGCCAAGGCTGTGGAAGAGGCGGCGGCGGATGACAGCGGATCAGACTTTGACTTTGACACCGACGCGGCGTAGCGACAATATATAAATAATTCACACGTTGTACATAAAGCAAACTTTACGAACTGAAACGAAGTTTTGATGGACCAGTGGGAGTGAACTCGCCCGCGTTCGCGCGTAACGTCGATGCGCGCGCCAGCACAAGCTCGGGCGTACGAATCGGCGAGTGCCCGATTTTAATTTTTGAAGGTTTCAGCGACGACTCGTACAGAACGTTACTCTTTGGCGCCGCCGCGATTTCAACGTCGTCCTCTTCCACGACAGTTTCATCGACATCACGTTCGTCGTCGTCGTCCGATGAAGACGACAAATCACTCAACAACTGTTCGTAACGATGCGAATCAGCGAGTAACGGCGTCTGGTCCAAAGAGCGCGAAAGCGATTCCGAATCTTCGCTCGAAACGTCGTCATCGTCATCGTGCTCGCCGTGCGCGAGCCGTCGCCCGAGATCGTACTGCTGTCGTGGCGCCCACAAATGCATGCGACCGGCGAACCACAAGAGCCGCCACACGTTCAGAGCGAGCGCGGCGCCCCAAATTCCATCCAAAGTCACCGTCGGGCGATTGGCGAAGAACAACGCCGGGAAAAACACCAATCCCGCGCCGGCGACGGTGACTTCGCGAATAAAATCATACGCTCGCGATGCTTTCACGAACCCTTCATACGCCCCTAACATCGCGTTCACGACCTGGCCGATCGCTAAAACCGTCCAAACTCTCGCCTCTCGCGCTCGCGCCGCGTCCTCGTCGTCGCGGACGACGACGCTTGGAATCCAGCGCCTTCCAACCTCGACTGTCATCGCCCCGATCGCGCCGAGCGCGAATGCGATCGCCACCGTCCACCGCACGCGCGGTCGAACGAGTGCAAACGCTCGCGAATTCACCATCGCGCGCGCGCCCGAAGCCGCCGAGGCGCCGAGAACCCACGTTTGCGTCGCCGCGACGTGCGCGATGATGCCTTCCACGCCGAAAGCGCGCGCGACGACGGTTGTCATCGCTATAAATGTCATGCAAATCGCCATCTCGCTCGCGCCTTCGAGCGCGCCTTCGAGGACGTGCGGCAGCGATGCCTCATCCATCGCGCCTTCGAGCCGAGCGTTCGAACGCCGCCGCGGCTTCGCGCGCGCGCGCTCCAACGCCGCGCTCATCGCGAACTCCACGACGGACGCCACCGCGACGCCCGCGCTGACGCGCGTGACGACGTCAAAGTCGTCTCGCTTGTTCGCCGACGCTAACGCCAGAGCTACACACATGAGCTCGACTACAGACGCGCCCGCGCCCAAGACGAGCTCGAGCTCGACGCCGGCGCGCGCGCGCGAAGCCGCGAGTGCGCCCCGACGTCCTCGCGCATCGAGCGCCAACGCCGCGGCGAATGCGGTCACGACAAACGCTCGACGGACGATGGCGTTGAAGTCCGCGTCGAGCGCGAACGCGCGCGAGACGATCGGGTCGTAGGCGACGAACGCGACCAACGCGTAGACGACGCTCTCGCGCGTGGCCAATTTGCTCGCCACGCGCTCGAGCGCGCGGACGGAGCGCGCGCGCCCGCGCGCGCGCGCCTCCTCGAGTTGTCGCGATGCGTGCGCGCTGGAGAACGCGAACGCCCTGGACGCGGCGTCGTGCGACGCGAGCGCGAGGGCGACCGCCGCGGCGGTTCGCGCGTTCGCGCGACGCGCGATTGTCGCTATTTCCGCGACGCGCGTCAGGGCGCGCGCCAAGGTCAGCACGCTGCGTTCGGCGTCGATGGACATGCGAAATGACGCGTTCGCGAGTGGCGATGCGACGGCGTGTGTCGTTTGATGATGTGATGATCATCATCATCATCATCAGCGGCAGCGTGAATCGTGGATATGAACCGTCACCATACGAGCATGGATGTGGTCCGTTTCACCGGACCCACACGTATGACGGTTCATATCCACACGACCGTTCCACATCATCATCACCATCAACATCATCATCATCCCTCGATTTCATCACTCACGCGCGCGATGGCGAACTCGCGGAGACGCGAGCGAGCGCGACGAACGACGCGCGCATCGCGCTCGCCCGTCGCCCGTCGAAGCCGCGCTCGCATTGCGCCGAAATGGTGGCGGGCGCTGACGACGCGGCTCGCGCTCGCGCGCGAACGCGTCGCGAGCGCGAGCGCGCGAGCGCGAGCGCGTTTCGGCGCCGCCTACGACGGGGCGTTGAAAATTTTCGGGTTCGCTTTAGCGTTCGCGATCGTGAGCGCATCGCACGGGGCGTGCGCGTGCGCGCGCGGGGCGTTCATTGGAGGGGCGCTGGCGATCGCTGGGTTTGCTTTGGGGTGCGTCGCGAGCGTCGTCGCGAACGGCAACCTAGGGGTAGATGCGCGCGAATTCACGATTGGCTACGGGTTCGGGGTGTTCCCCGCGCTCGCGATCGCATCGGCGAGTTTAAGTCCGTGGAACGCGCGCGCGCCGAGCGCGATGGAAGGGCAGCGAGCGAACGCGCTGTCGAGAGAGAGCGCGAACGCCGACGCCGTGGGGTTGATCGACGTCGCGATTGGAGATTTCAGGTTTGACTTGATGGGGGAATATAACACCACGAGACCACGAGAGGATGCGAAATACATGTTCGCCGCGGGTGCGGAGGCGAGCGGGACGATTTGCGCGGTGCCGGTGACGCACGGGGCGTGGACGAAGGATGACACGGTGCCGTTTTGGCACGTATGCGACAACGAATGGCAAGGTCATCGGAGCTGCGCGCGGGCGTATGGACGAGAGTACAACGACAAGTACGAGTGGTACGGCTCGCGCGCGCTCGGGGAGTGCCTCAGGGCGCCAGTCGAGGCGCTCAAGGCGAATCCAGGCGCGGAGCTCTATTTTTTGCATTTGGATTTCTCACCGTCATTCGAGAGCAAGCACGATGAGAGCGAGCGAGCGCTCCAGCAAGCGAGCGCGAAGTACGAGGTTTCGATCGATACCACGGCGCCGAGAATGTACTTCAGCCCGTATCAGGAGCCGTGTTGCGGGGCGTTGCGACGCGCCGACGACGCGCTGTTGCTCGGCGTCACGCTAGCGAGCGTGGCGCCTTTAATTTATTTGGTCATCAGAGACGTGCTCAAGGCGGTGATGAAACGACCGGCGAAGCGAGCGTTCAAAACTCGAGCCGAGCTGATGGGTGCAAAATCCAAGGCGGCGACGTGAGCGCGACGCCGACGGCGCCCGTGGCAACCGACGACACGGTCCCCACACGTCGCCGCGATGCTTTCCCACGACGCCGTCCTCGCGGGATGGATCGCATCGGGCGCGTGCGCGTTTATCGTTCTGTTCTTCTACGATGCACCGTACGGAAAGTTCTTTTCCAGCGCTTGGGGCGCGAAAGTCAACGGCTCCTTGGGCTGGCTCGCGCAAGAGCTCCCGAGTCCCGTCGCTTTATGGATCGGCATCACCCGCGGCTCGCGCGTGTTCAGTGAATTCGCATCGTCCAAGAGCGAGATGTTCTACGTCCACATTCTCGCCGCGGTGTGGTGCGCGCACTATTTGAACCGCGCGGTCGTGTACCCGTTGACGCGAACCCTCGGCGAAACGTCTGCGTCGACGGTGGCCTCCGCTGTCGCCTTTAACGTCATCAACGGTGTATTAGTCGGTGCTGAGATGGCGCATGCGACGCGCATGCCGTCGCACACGCGCCTCATCGTCGGCGCTGCTCTCATGGTCGTCGGTGTTTGGATAAATATCACCTCCGAGTCCGCGCTCCGCCGTCGCCGGGCGTCCAAAACCGTCCCGGCGAGCGAACGCTTTGGCAAATACGTCATGCCCAGAGGAGGACTGTTCGATCACGTGGTCATGCCGCACTACCTCGGTGAATTCATCGAATGGTGCGGGTTCGCCACTCTCGCGCGCGCGAAATCCGCGTGGGCTTTCGCGTTTTGGACCGCGTGCAACTTGTATCCGCGCGCCGTCGCGAACAAGCGCTGGTACGCCGCGAAATTCCCGCGCTATCCCAAATCCATCGCCGCCATGTTCCCTTTGCTCCCATAATCGCCTTGTATCGCTATCTCAACATTCTTCTATCCTCCATCGCTCGCGTTTTCATCCATTGCCATTCGAAATCTTCCTCGAAGCGACGCTCGCTCGCGAGCGAGCCGAAAACCTGCCATCCAAACCCTCACCGTCGCTCGCGCGCTTCCCGCATTGCGCGCGCGACATGGCGACGATGTCGCGCGTCGCGCACGCGTGCGCGCAGAACACGCGCTCGGTGAATCGCTCGAGCGCTTCCGCGCGCTTCCGCGCTCGCGCGCGCGCGATGAGCGCAACCCAGACCCAGAGTTCTTCGCAGCCGCCGCGGAGGTCGCCGGCGCGGGCGAGCGCCGGCGAGCGCGAGCGCGCGACAGTGCGCGTGAAGTTCGACGCGCTCGACGCTCGAGCGAACGTTCACGCGCGTTGGAAAAGGACGCGCGCGAGCGCGCGCGCTCGAGCGTCGAGCGTCGCGGACGAGGGCGCGGATAAGCCGCTGTTTCAGTCTTTACGAGGGCGAGGCGCGGACGCGGCGAAAGCGGCGGGTCTGTTAGCGCTTTTCGCGTGCTGGTACGGGTTCAACATCGTGTTTAACATTTACAACAAGCAGATATTGAAGAGTTTTCCGTACCCCGCGACGGTGACGCTGATCGAGCTCGGGGTGGGGAGCGCGTTGATTTGCGCGATGTGGGCGAGCGGGACGAAACGGGCGCCGACGCTCACGGTGGAGATGTTGAAGCCAATCGCACCGCTGGCGGTGATTCACACCGTGGGGAATTTGTTGACAAATGTATCGCTCGGGAAGGTTGCGGTGTCGTTTACGCACACGATCAAGGCGATGGAACCGTTCTTTTCGGTCCTTTTGAGCGCGTTATTCTTGGGGGACATTCCATCGCTCGCCGTCGTCGGCGCGCTCGTACCCGTGGTCGGGGGCGTAGCGCTGGCGTCCATCACGGAAGTGAGTTTCAACTGGGCTGGGTTCTTTGCCGCTATGGGGTCGAACATTACGTTTCAGTCGCGGAATGTGTTGAGTAAGAAGATGATGGGGTTGAAGTCGATTAAAGGCGCCATCGACAATATCAACTTGTTCAGCGTGATCACGATGTTGAGCTGTTTGGTGTGCTTACCCATCGCATTGGGGCTCGAGGGCGTGCGATTCACTCCGCAGGCGATGGCAGAAGTCGGCGTGAACGTCGGCGAGCTCGCGCAACGACTGGCAATCGCCGGTTTCTGCTTCCAAATGTACCAGCAAATCTCGTACATGATTTTGTCTCGCGTGACGCCGGTGACGCACTCGGTCGGAAACTGCATGAAGCGCGTCACCGTCATCGTCGTGACGCTAATTTATTTCAAGAATCCAGTGTCGCCGCTCAATATGGCCGGCACCGCGCTCGCGTTATTCGGCGTGTTCTTGTACTCTCGCGCTAAGCAAAACGAAAAGGGCGAGAAGAAGAAAGCGCAAGCGTCCTCGGCGAGCGTCGCCGAAAAGGCGACCGACTCGGGGACTTACACGGCGTACACGGATGAGTTCCGCCGCACAACTGGTCTTTCAAACATAGAATAAACCCTTCATTTTCCCTCGTTGATTAGCGACAGATGTTTATACTACGTACCACGTACCAAACAATCACCGGCTTTTCGTTTCGAGCGCGCGGTGAAGATGTCCGTTTCATCGAATACTTTATCGTTCGTTGCATGTGTGCTAAATACTTTTCTACAGGTCAAATTGTTGCTTGAGTTTCGGTCGACCTCGCGTGGCGTGAGCGTAATCGTCGCACAACTTGGAAATTTTCTCCTTACGCGCGTCGGTTAAGAACGCCCGTACGCCCTGCTCCGTGGTCTGCTTGACTTCATCTGGAATATGCGCCATAACTTTTTCCACCGCACGCCTACGAATGTTCGAGCGACGGGTGGAACTGACATTTGCGACGGCGACGACGGATCTCACGAGCTGATCGACGCGCTCAAAGAGCAGCGTGCGTTTGGAAGAGATAGGCTTACCCGGCAAGAAATCGTGCGGAGAATCCTCCACGTGCGAATTCATGAGAATATTGTGCGGAGAATCAACGATTTCCGCCGTCGTAGACGTGGGAAACTGATCGCGTGAAAAGTCCTCGGGATCCCCAAACGAAGGCTCGGCGAGCGCTTTGTGATCAAAGCCGAAAATCGGCAGTGCCGCGTACGCGTCCGAGATGGGCCAGACTCGATTGACATCGTTCGTCGCGACCGCATCCGCGATTGGCGCTTCTATCGCCGGTTCGGGAGCGGCGACGATGGCCGGCGCGTGATCGTGTTTTTGTCTTTTCACCCCGGACGTGAAAGAAACACCGACGGCGTTCCCAATTTCTCGGGCGTTCTCCGTGATGGAGTACCACGAAGCGACGACCATGGCGTCCAAGTCTGCCCACACATCTTCGTTCACATCTTCGCTCTTCTCGTCCGTCTCCGCGATCGTCGCCAGCTTCGCGGGCTGCGCGACTTCGTCCGGGTCCTCGACATCCGTCTCGCCGCCGTCGTCAACTTCGGTCGGCTGCCAGTCGTCGTCCACGCACACCTCTTCGCGCATCACGCGCTGCACCACTTCTTCTTCGCGATCCCGCTCTAGTCTCTTCATCGCGCTCGAAGGAAACATCATCGTCCCGTTCGCGTCCTCGCCGTCGCACACCAGCGTTTGCTCCGGCGACTCCGTATCCGTCGCCTCCACGTCCTCCTCCGCGTCGTCGAACGCCTCCTCGGCGTCGTAGTCCTCATCCATCACCCTCGGCAAAGGCATGATCGCCACTAAATCATCCGTCAGCTTCGGTGTCGGCTGTACTTTTCGTCGCGGCGGCCCTCGGGGTTTTCTCTTCTTCTTCACTCGCGTCACCGCCTCGAATCCCCCTAAATTCCCCACTGGCTTTGGTTTCGTGCTCGGAAACATCGACGTTAAATCCACGACCGAACACGCATCTCCGTCACTCGTCCCCACGATCGTCCTCAATACGCCATCGCCATCGCTCGCGCCATCGCGCTCCGAGCGTTCTTCTTCTCGGCTCGCCTCCGCGTTCGCCCGCTCGCCCGCGCCCGCGCCTCGTTCCGCTCGCTCGCCCCGCTCTCCCCCGTTCACCGTCGCCCATCCCCCGTGCGCGTTCGTTCGCCCTTCCCTTTCATCCCCGCTCTCGCATTCCTCTCTGACGAACGCATCGACGAGGGCTTGAAACCCGTCGTCGTCGTCCTCGCCCGCGCGCGTCTCGCCTCCATCCATCCAATCTGATCTCTCCCTCGGTCCTTCGAGCGACATCGATGATTCGAACGACGACTGAGGACGATCGTCTTCTCGGTCGCGCTCGCTCGCTCGCGCGCGCGCGCGCGCACCGTGCGCGGCGATGTGACGCCAAAAGCAGGACCTGAGCTCGTCCTGAGCTCGTCCTGAGCTCGCCGCGCGACTGCATTGCGCGGCCGTGACATCGATGACGACCGCATCGAACGCGATCGGGACGTGGACGACGTCGAGGAGTGCGAAACGTTTCAGGAGTGTGACGCGAAAACGCGTGAGCGATCGCGTGCGGGTGATAAAGCGATGGGACTCGTTTGATGATGATGATGATGATGATGATGATTGGCGCGGGCGAACGGTGGGGCTGGGATTGGCGATAGCGATCGCGTGCGCATCGACGAACGCGTGGGGATATGCGAACGATGACAATGAAAGCGTCGCGTTGAAGGTTGAAGCGACGACCAGAGCGCTGGATGCGACGTACGCGACGACGCAAGTGAGCCAGCGATTGACGGCGCCCGAGCGCGAGACGATTGCATTGTTTAATGACGCAAAAGCGAGCGTGGTGTACATCACGAACGTCGCAGTGAGGAGGGATGCGTACACGATGAATTTAACAGAGGCGCCGCAAGGCGCCGGGGCGGGGGTGGTGTGGGACGATCGAGGACACGTGGTGACGAACTTTCACGTGATTGATAAAGCGTCGAGGGTGAAAGTGACGATCGGGACGGATGTTTCTTCGATGAAAGTGTACGACGCCGATGTCGTGGGATACGACGACGATAAGGATATAGCGGTGTTGGAGCTCGCGGATGCGGCGGCGCGAGCGACGGCCAAGCCGCTGCCGATTGGACGATCGAGAGAAGCGAGCGTGGGGCAGCGCGTGTACGCGATCGGGAATCCATTCGGTTTGGACCACACGCTGACGACGGGAGTGATTTCGGGACTCGGGCGAGAGATCCAGAGCGGGAACACTGGGCGACCGATCGATGGGATCATACAAACGGATGCGGCGATAAATCCCGGGAACTCGGGCGGGCCGCTGCTCAATTCCAGCGGACAGTTGATTGGGATCAACACGGCGATTTATTCAGCGAGTGGAACGTCCAGCGGCGTTGGATTCGCGCTTCCGAGCGACATGGTGACGAACATTGTCGATCAAATCATTCGTTACGGACGCGTCATGCGACCGATTTTGGGGATTTCGTTCGCCCCCGACGGGGCGCTCGACCAGCTCGGCTTGGGTGGCGTCCTCGTCCTTGACGCGCGAGAAGGAGGCCCTGCGTGGCGCGCCGGCGTTCGCAGCACGTCTCGCGACGATAGCGGTCGCTTGATCCTCGGCGATATCATCATCGAGTTAGCGGGAGAGCCAATCCAAGACTCGTCCGATTTATATCACGCGTTGGATAAACTCGCCGTCGGGCAAACGGTCGAACTGAAGCTCATCCGCGGAATTGATAAGGTAACGACGACGATTGAGCTCGACGATGTTAAGGATATGAAACCGCCGACGCCCTCAACCGTGGTCGTCCCGTTGCGTCAAAAGACGCCTAGACTCCCCGGCGCAGCGTATTAGCTCGCCCGGCGCATTTACCAACACTTGATTTCTTTTCTTTTCTTCTTTCGCTTGTACTGTAGTTGTGATGGTCTGCGCACCGTTCGCCGCGCATAAGCGCTTGAACACGTTTAAATCGAACACATTGCTGGACATAAAAACGCAACTCGTAACGCTCGCTATTACAGTAAATAATGTGTTTCACGCTTCGTCGAATCGAGGCAACGCTCCCTCTAAAAATACCTTACCCGTGATCCCGAGCGTGCCCGCGATGAAGAATGCTACATCTCTAAATAACGCCAATGGCCCGGCGCCGGTTTCCAACGCGCCGATGACTCGCGAGCTTTGCATGATGGCCGCCGTCGGCGGCTTGCGAATGTTCTCGTATGCTTGCAGCGCCTCCTTGACGCTCGCATACTTAGTGCCGACTTTACCCAAGCACGCGGCGACGCACAGCGCATCCTGCATCGCCTGATTCGCGCCTTGTCCCAAAAACGGAGGCATCGCGTGGCACGCGTCGCCGACCAACGTCACCGATCCGTCGGGATCGCTCCATCGATCGAGTACGTCGTGATAGTGAACGCCTACCTCACAAAATCTATCGCACGCCTCAGCGACGGCGATCGCACTCGCAGGTACGCCCTTGGAACGCAATAGCGCGATCGTTTCATCCTTTGCCGCGGGTTTGGCGCGCCACGCCGCATTTTCATCGCGCCTCGTTTTGTCTTGGACGCACACCGCGATGTTGTGCTGCTTCGATGCCAGCGCCCCGCCGCCGGTAAAGCACAGCATGTACATCCCGTCCGCGAACCACTGATGCGCGCAATTCATCTCACTCGCATCTCGCGCGTCCGAGCCCGCGGGCGTGCACCCGAAAACGACTCGAATGCCGCTATATTTTGGCGCCGCCGCGCCGCCATCCACCGCTAATCGCGCTCGGCTATCGATGCCATCCGCGCCAATCACTAAATCAAACGTCTCGCTCGAGCCGTCGTCAAATACCACGCTCGCCTTTCTACTCGTATTCCCTCTGCTCGCGCATATCTCTTTCACGCCGCGATTGAGCACTAAAACATCGTTCGGCAGCGCCGCCGCCATGGCGCGTTGCGCATCCGCCCTCTGCACCGTGCCGCACAGCACGCGACCATTTTCCCCAATCAACCCTTCGCGCCCGCGAGCGTCCGCGGCGATCATCTCGCGCACTTTCACTTCGAACAAAGTCCTCCCGCTCACGCGCCGGGCGCGGACGGCGATGAGATCATTCGCTATCGACGCGTACGCGTCCTCGAGACCGAGTTCGCGAAGGACGCGCGCGCCGCCGTTGAGATTGAAACCACCTCCGATGTTAGGCTTGAGCTCGCTGACGCGCTCGAAAACTGTTATGTTCGCGATGCCCTGGCGCCGTAACGCGAGCGCGGTGGCGAGACCGGATGGTCCAGCGCCGACGATGGCGATGGTTTTGTTGGACCAATAGGCGAGCGCCGGCGCGGCGTTCGCGGAACGCGCGCTCGCGCGGAGCGTCGTCGATGGGCGACGCGAGACCGAGTGCGTCGAAGCGACGTGAGCGAGCATGGCGCGAGTGTGGACGCGAGTTCGGCGCGGAAGTCACGGTGTGGGGTGCTTTGTGTTACAACTACGCGCTCGAGCGCGATTTTATTCGTTACTTGGTCTTTTTGCGCTCGACGCGAGCTTTGCGCTCGACTCGAGCGTCGACGGTTTCTTTTTTCGGCAACACCGCGTCGGTGGGTTCGTCGTCGGACTCATCGTCACTGCGCACGTCCTCCGCGGCGCCGGCGACGACGACGCGATGGGCAACCTTGACGATCAAGCTAAACCAATAGACTTGAAGGAATAAAATAACGCTCAACAAGGCGATGCAAAAGCGATACCCAAACGTCGGGGAAAAGAATTTCGTCGCCTCAAAACACGCGCTCCACACCACGTAAGGGTACATCATTAATCGCATCACGAAGAATGTGAGCATGAACACCCCGAACAACGCATCGGCGGCGAGCTGGTACCTTTTATTCCCTCGAGCGTCGCCGATGTACTTGGCGCACTTGGCGGCGTGGAGCGGCACATCCGCCGGGTCCAGGACGAGCATGATCACCGCCCCTACTCGCGTCCAACCCACGGCGTAGGATGAAATAATAACCAATATCGTCGCCAAGTGATGCACCTGCATCTCCCAAAAGTCCTTCCGTTTATGCTCCATTAACACGTTCACCGCCGCCGCGACGTATCTCGCCCCGTACGCCAGGTAATAACACCGCAACGCCGCCGTCGTCGCCAACGTCTTCGTCGGGCTTCCTCTCCACCACTCCGTGCTCGGCCAAAACCACGTCTGCTGCGGTACGATCGACATCCCCAATATCGTAAACCCACCGTAGATCACCACCTCAAGCGCGCTCTGCGCGAACTTCTCCGTCTTCGCCCGCCTCGACCTCGTCCACTTCTCCGTCGCGCCGTACCCCAACGCCGCGCGCCCCAAAGGCTCCACCACGAACGCGCGCAACGCCCAATTCATGGCAAATATCACGCAGCAATAGATCGCGGATACTTTCCCATCCATCGCGAGCGACGGCGCGCGCGTCGACGCCGTCGCGTGCCCGGAGCCATGCGTTCGTCCGCTTATCTCCCCAATCAACGCCGCGACCTGCGCGTGGCTCTCTCGCAACGCGTCGATCCACGACGCCACGCGCGACGCTTCGAGCGAGGACGACGCGATCGTCATTCGCGTGAACTCGCGCGCGAGACGATCGCGAATGACGACGAATGGCGATCGCCTTCGAATGCCGATGCGATGCGATCGCGATGCCGATGCGTCGCCGTGAGCGTTGACGCGTCACATTCGCGCGCACGTCATCGATGGAGACCTACATCGGCGAACTGCGAGAAACGAGTAAAGCACTGTGCGCGAAAGGCAAAGGCGTGCTCGCGGCGGATGAATCGACGACGACGATTGGGAAACGGTTGGCGTCGATCGATTGCGAGAACACGGAGGGCGCGAGACGGGCGTTGCGCGAGCTGTTGTTCACCACGAATGGAATAGAACGTCACGTCTCTGGGGTGATCATGGTGGATGAAACGCTGCGAATGAAGAATTCGGCGTCGACGTCGTCGTTCGTGGAGATTTTGAAACAGAAAGGCGTGCTGAGCGGGATCAAGGTGGATTTAGGGACGGAGGCGTTGCCGACGAGCGCGAGCGAGCTCGCCACGAACGGGTTGGATGGGTTAGGGGCGAGGTGTAAGGAGTATTACGCACTTGGCGCGAGGTTTGCGAAGTGGCGAGCGGTGCTTAAGATTGATCGCTCGAGAGGGCTTCCGAGCGCGCTGGCGTTGCGGGAGAATGCGAACGCGTTGGCGAGGTACGCGACGATTTGTCAGGCGAATGGTCTTGTGCCGATCGTCGAACCGGAGGTTTTGATGGAGGGTACGCATGATTTGGCGGCGTGTCGCGCGGCGACGACGCGAGCGCTGGAGGAGGTGTTCGCGGCGTTGAGGTTGCACGGCGCGCGTCTGGACGCGATGATTTTAAAGCCAAACATGGTGACGCCGGGATCGGAGTGCGTCACCGAAGACGCGAGCTCCCTCGACAGTCGCGTGGCGTTCGAGACCGTCACGTGCCTGCTCGACGTCGTCCCAGCGAGCGTGCCGGGGATCTTATTCCTTTCGGGCGGTCAATCCGAGGAGGACGCCACGGAGCGCTTACGCCTCATCGTCAAAGTCGCCGACGACTTGCGAGCGCCGTGGACGTTATCCTTCTCCTACGGTCGCGCGTTGCAATCATCGTGCTTGAAGACATGGCGAGGGAAAGATGAGAACATCGCCCCCGCGCAAGCCGCGCTCCTCGCCCGTGCCGCCGCGAACTCGCTCGCCGCGCTGGGACGACCGTGATCGCCGTCCCGCCGTCCCGCCGTCCCGCCGTCCCGCGATCCCGCGATCCTTTTCTCTCACCCTCTCCTCGTCTTTCCCTTTGCATGCAACGTCGCGCAAACCTTTTCGTACTCTCACAAGCGCGTCATCACGCACTCGCGCGAACGCGCACGACGCACCGTCGCCTCTTTGCTCTTTGCGCTGTACTCTTCGCGCGGCGCTCGATCGAGGCACCCAATCGAGGCACCGCCGCATTCCCCGACCGCATTCCCCGTCGCTCCGCTCGTACGCGCGCCCATCGCGCGATCGACGCGCGCACTTTGCGCGGTTTCTTTCTCTTCTCCGTCCTCCCTCGAGCGACGCGCGCGAGCGCGGGCGAGGAAACATGTCGCGCAAGCCGCCGCGTCGCGCGCGTCCGCGCGCGCGCGCGCGCGACGCCGACGTCGCCGCCCCCAACGCCGACGCCCACGCGCGCGCGTTCGCCGCCCTTCCGCGAGACGTCATGATTGAAATCGTCTCGCGTTTGTCATTACGAGACCGCACGACGCTGCTCGCGTCGTCGCGCGCGCTCGCGTCGGTGGTGTGCGCGCACTGGCGCGACGCGCTGCGCGATTGGACGCGCGGCGCTCGATGCGCGTTCGTGGATGACGACGAGTCGATCGCGTGCGCGAACGCCCTCGTCGTCGGGGCGTTCGTACGAGCGCTCATGGGATTGACGCGACTGACGACCGACGGAGAGAGTCGATGCGCGGCGTTTTACGCGAGCGCGTTTTACGATGGATGTCAGTCGATCGGCGGTCGATCGACGCACGCGAACGCGGTGGCGACGGCGCGAATGCTCGCGGACGTCACGTCGTCGTGGGACGCGTGTAAGCGAGGGAAGACGTTGGCGATGTATTTGAAGGAAGATATCGATTCCCTCGGGACGTTTGGAAGGTATGAACGGGAAGAACGGATGCGAGCGGAGACGAACGTGTTCTTTGCGATTCATTTGACGCTCGGACGCGCCGATTTGAGCCATCTCAGTGTGAATAGCGCGGATGACGGACGACGGGCGTTGGATGCGTTGCAAAGCTGGAAAACGTTCGCGGTTGGGTTCAGCGCGCTTTTGCGCGAGCGCGAGCAGACGTCGCCGACGCTATTTGCGGTGTTAACCGGGCCGTGCTTCGCGCAGTTCTTTTTGGAGTTTGGCGGCATCGACGAAGCGGATTACGACGCGTTCTTCCCGAGTCTCGAACATGAAGTCGAGTTTTATCGTCTTCACTCTCACTCTGGATCGACGTTCAATGAGCTCGAGTCGCTTCGTCACGTCGGTCTCGGGAACGCGGCGATGATGGAGCACGTCGACCCGCCTTGGGACGCGTTCAATTTCAACATCGCGGCGCTCGCGAAGATGCTGGCTTTCACGTACCAAGATTCTTCGCTCGACATGAAACAGTTTGCGCAGCTCGTGCGCGATTGCACGCGACGCTGGTCTGCGTGCTTCCTTCTCGCGCTCTTGGCGAGCTTGGTGGATGAAAATCAGCGGTTTGCATTTTTAATTTCCCACGCGCTGTTCAGAGACGTGTTCGCGCTCTCTGACGATCCCGCAGACGAGAACGGCTTGCTCGGTGATGCAATTCAGCGCGGTCACGACGTTTTGCACATGCTCTCACGCCGACATTACATTCATCTCAAGCCGGAAACGTGCGCCGCGGTGGTGAATGAGCTCGAGCGCTGTTGGACTTCTGAGGAGCGCGAGTGCATTTCCAAGGCGATTATTCTTCACTGTGGAATCCATGATTACTTTTACGCTCCAAAGTGCTCGCGCGCCTGCTGCACTGGCTCAGACCTGTGTGAAAACGTCATGTGGTTCTTGAAACACGCGCTCATGAGAGCTGGATTGTTCCACCCGAACGAAATCGACCCTAACGCTCCGATGCGTCTTTTGACGAAAACTCTTCGACGCAGCCAATTCAAGCACGTATGGATCTCTGGCGACGGCACTGATTCTGAGCAAGAACCAGCCTTGAGCGTAAACGAGGAATGAAAAATCATGGCGGGCAAGAGCTCGGCTGTAGAACAACGTTGTAATATTATTCGATTACTTTGCTGTAGGTATCGCTTGTGTTCGTGTTATTACCGTTGAGGGCAACTAAAGAATATTGGTTGGTTTGAGGTCGTAAAAGTTGAGCGTCGCGTAAACGACTTCACGATTTCAACAGCTGCCTGACCTGCATGGCGAGAAATACTGAGCCAAGCGACATAATTATCATGGCTACTGCCGTGTTTAACGACGTCCACTGCGTCGCCGGGTCGTCGGGTTCTTTCAAGACGAGCAACTGGTTCGGCCTGGTCAGGGAGACGCCCTCTTGAAATTCTCCAGTCAAAGCATAATACACCCAATCCGGAAATATAAAGTATAGCCCGTATGGAAGTAAACGACACGTCGCGCTGACGAGGGCCAATATTTGAATCGACGTGGTCAACAAGAAGCCGCTCATGAGGATTACTCCGTAAGTCTTTAGACTCGCATCGAAAGCCATGGTGCACGTTGTCGCGCCTAGACGGGTGCTTAGTTTACTCCAGCCTTCGCCCCAACCAATGCTAGGGTAGAGCCGCACGTTGAGCACCTCCACTTGATCGAGATGGAATCCGCGCGAAGACGCGCACGCCGTGGCGTGACCGAGCTCATGCAACGCGACATAAGCGGTGATGACGAAACATGTACTAAAAAATATCTTCGAGGCGCGAAAGACCTTGCCGCGACGCGACGCTCGTGACAGACTTTCATCTTCATCGATATCAATCACGCTCGAATCGGCATCCATAGTCGGCGAGGGCCTATGATTCAAACCAAAACATCCCGCACGTCCGTGCGAGCTCATCTATGAAGGCTCTTTGGTTCGTCGTCGATGCGCATTTGTGCGCCCGATGCCGAAGTCGTTGTTGACGCGAGGGGTGGGAAAAGTAAAATCAACACGCGCGCGCGGATCGTCGAATCGCGTCCCATGCAGGCAGTTAAATGAGTGATGGTATATAATTGAACAAGTCTAAGCGAGTGCAACACGCGCCGCGATCGCCGCGATCGCCTATTGGTCTTTCTTGTCTTCGTCCTCCGACGCGACGCGTTTGACGCCCAAAGACAGCAAAATTTCACCAATCTTCGCAGGATACGCCCCACGAACGGTCTCCGAGTGCTTCGAACCATCCGCCCTGTAGAACGTAAACGTCGGCATCGCCGTTACGCCGTGCGCTCCGCTCACCGCCGCGTTCTTATCCACGTCTACTTTTAAAAACGTAGCGTCGTACTCCTCCGACATATCCGCGAACATCGGCGCGATGCGCTTACACGGCCCGCACCACGTCGCGGTGAAATCAATCACCACAACTCGCTTCTCCGCCTTCGCCTTGCTCAGCTCGCGCTCGAACGACTCCACCGTATCGCACTCCACGACTTTCTTCTTCGCCGGCTTCGCCGCCGGCGTCGCGAACATCGACCGAATCAACCCTCCGATCGCGCGGAACGCGATCCACACCACGATGAACCGCATATTTCGCGGTATCTGCGCACATGAAAACGTACAGTCAATCCATCGCGCGCGTTCATTCATCCAACGCCTTCCTTCACGCGTGCGAACGCGTTCGTCGTCGCGTCGTTCCCCCGCTCTTCCAAGCCGTCATTCGCGCGTCAAAAAATCGTTCGCCCAATTCGCTCGTCGCTTCAAAAATCGTTCGCACGTACGGCGCGCCAATACGTCAAGAGACGCTCGTTCATCGCGAGCGCGTATTCGCGCGCGTACGACGCCGCATCGTACGCGTGCGTCATCGCCGTCGTCTCGCGCGTATTCCGGCGCGTGCGAATCATACATCGCGATCGATCGATCGATCGCGATCGATCGATCGTCGGTGTGGTCGGTCGGTCGGTCGGTGATGCGGTCGGTCGACCATCTCCCCACACCTGCCTGGTCCCGATTCGTCGACCGAACACGCACGCACGCACGCACGCACTCGGTCGGTCGGTCGGTCGGTCGGTCAGGGAGGTCGGTCGGTCGGTCATTCACTCGCGACCGCGCCATCGTCCATACATTCGTGGCGTCCGCCGCCATCGCGCGATCGCGTCGATCGATCGAATCGAATCGCGTTCGATCGACGAAAGCGTTGGACATTAAAGCGTGACGCGCGGTTGAGAGACGTCGAACGAACGAACGATCGAATTCGCATTCGCATTCGCCTTGGTATTCGCGTCGTTCACGAAAGCGAGACCGACGAGAGACGAACGGCGAGAACACGATTCGCGATCACGCGACGTGACGATCGAACGTCATGTTGTTGTTGTTCGAAACCCCGGCGGGGTATTCGCTGTTTAAAGTGCGCGACGAGAAGAAACTGGATGAGGTGGAGGTGAGGGAGATTTCGAATGCGAGGGCGAGAGAGGGAGTTATGGGCGATGGCGCGTGTGATTAGGTGACGCGCGCGAAAGCGAGCGCGCGAATTGGGGTAAACGGCGAACGCGAGCGAGGACGACGAGGGATAGGGATTGGAGAGCGAGTTCGATGGGTTGGGAATGAATGCGCGAGACTGACGAGTTTACGCGAATGTGCGTTCGATGTTGGGTAGAAGTTGGAGGTTGCGTTCAGTACGGTTGAAGGGGCGAAGAAGATGGTGTCGATGAAGGCGTTTAGCAAGTTTGAGAATACGACCGAGGCGCTCGCCGCGGCGGCGACTTTGGTGGACTCTAAGGTTGGGAAGAACTTGAAGAAGTTTTTGACCAAGTACGCCGAAGGGGAGACGCTCGCGGTGGCGGATTCCAAGCTCGGGGCAGATATTAAAGAGAAGCTCGGGATTAACTGTGTGGCGAGCAACGGAGTGATGGAGCTCATGCGCGGCGTTCGATTTCAGTTGAACGAACTCATCGGAGGGCTGACCGATGCGGACATCGCGCCCATGGCGCTCGGATTGTCTCACTCGTTGTCCCGGTATAAGTTGAAGTTTTCCCCGGACAAGGTCGATACTATGGTCATTCAAGCAATCGGTTTGCTCGACGAGCTCGACAAGGAGCTCAACACGTACTCGATGCGCGTGCGCGAGTGGTACGGCTGGCACTTCCCGGAGCTGACGAAGATCATCGCCGATAACATGCAATACGCGAAGTCGGCTAAGCTCATGGGCGATCGCGTCAACGCCGCTAATCTCGACTTTTCGGGTATCCTGGATGAAGACGTCGAAGCCGAAGTTAAGGATGCCGCCGTCATTTCCATGGGTACAGAAATCTCCAACGAGGATTTGGACAACATCAAACAACTCGCCGATCAAGTTATTTCGTTGAGCGAGTACCGAGCGCAGTTATACGACTACCTTAAGGCTCGTATGAATGCGATCGCCCCGAACTTGACGGTGCTCGTTGGCGAACTCGTCGGCGCGCGTCTCATCTCGCACGCGGGTTCTTTGATGAACCTCGCCAAGCATCCGGCGTCGACGGTGCAAATTTTGGGCGCTGAAAAGGCCCTGTTCCGCGCTTTGAAGACGAAGCACGAAACGCCCAAGTACGGTTTGATCTACCACGCGTCCTTGATAGGTCAAGCGGCGCCCAAATTCAAGGGGAAGATCGCTCGCGTCTTGGCCGCGAAATGCGCGTTATCCATTCGCGTCGATGCTCTCGGCGAAGGCTCTGAGGCTACCATCGGCGTTTCCGCACGCGAAAAAGTCGAAACGCGTTTGCGCCAACTCGAAGGCAAGACTCTCGGCGACGCTTCCGGGGTGAAAAAGCTTTCGGGTGACATCAAGAAGCACGACAAGAACCGCTCGAGCGATGCCCCAGCGCTCCTCACCGCGCCTCGATCGTATAACCCCGACAAGGACGTCACGAAAAAAGATAAAAAGGAGAAGAAGGACAAGAAGGACAAGAAGGAAAAGCGCTCTCGCGAGGACGAAGACGACAAGTCTGCGAAGAAGGCAAAGAAGTCCAAGAAGGACTCTTCATCGGATTAAAGACTAGCTTTTCAAAAACTTTTGTGTGTACTTGTAGATCCCGTAGCTGTTCAACTTTAACACGAAGATTATAACATCTTTCATTCAGTTCATTACAACATCGTTCGCTCGGTCTCCGTCGTCGTCGTTATCATCATCAAAGGTGGTGAGTAAAAGCTACAGAAATGTACAACGCGAACAAACATCGCTGTCACGTCGACGACTTGGAAGCATCGTCGAGCGATAGCCACTGCGTGAATATTTGTTTGTTTCCTTCAATAACAGGCTCGGCTTCGTGCAAGCTTTTGGAGTCTTCTACGCCGCCGTTTACGCTCCAAAATGCAATCGCACGACAGCGTTTGGGATGAATGCGCACGCCGTTACAGATGGCGGCTTCGGCGTCGATGCCGACGCTCGGAATCGCCTTGGGAAAGAATGTTGATCCTCCGCGATCTGGTTCTTGCAAGTAGCACATAAACGTCACCACTCGGCGCAAGCAGTTCGCTCTGTTATCGTAATGCGCGGTGTAGCACTCACCTTTCTGATACGACACGACTTGCATCGGTTCTACGGCGGCGAGCTTTTGCGATTGTCGTCGGCGAATTTGCGGCGTCTCGCGCAACGCATTTTGAATTCTTCGTTCGATTCTCTTCACAACTTCATCGTGAGAGCGTTGCCCGGTGAGAAATGTTCCGGAACTCGTGCGACCTTCGCTTAATTTTCCGTCCGTTACGCGACTACGTCGTAAATCAGGTCTCGCGAGCTCCATCAAGTAATCGGCTTCGTCCGGTGTGATGAAATCCTCAAAGACGAAGAGCAACGGCGATTCCGAAATCAGTCGCACGATAGGCGAGCGGTGCGCCTCCACCGCCGACTGATCCGGCGCCTCTACCGCCGCTTTGCGGTACCCACTCGTCGCCGGTGCCGCGCTCGAAATCGATTCAAACGTCACTTCGACGACGCAATCGCCGTCGACGCGAGCCGATTCGCTCGCCAAATGCCCGACGTAATGCATCACCCCGCGCGCATCGCCTACGGCGAATCTCATCGGCGCCACGTACACTTCATGCCTTCGCTCATCTCCGTGCGCGATGAACGCTAAAGAAAACGCGACATCGATGTCGAAGTTCGCGCGTGCGCGTTCCAATCGCAACCACAACGACGCCGATTGACCATCCTTAGCGACGCGCCACGACACGCGCCAATCCGCATCTTCCTCGCTCGTGCGAAACACCGGTGACGTCACCGCGAACGAATAGTCAATGTTTCCATCATCTCCTTTCTCATCATCATCGCGTGCGACGCTCCATCCTTGATCCTCCGCGAACGCCGTCCTCGGCGCCGTCCAACGAAATCGACGCGTCTCGAACGCGTCGCGCGACCGCGTCGGCGCTAAATCCCCCCCTCGTCTCCCGCGTTCGCCCTCAAATCCCCCGCGATCGCGTATGTCACCATTCACACTCGAATTCACCTGCACGAGGCGCACTTCTCCGACGTCGCGCGCGTCATCCCGTTCGCGCGCGAGCGCTCCGCCGTTCGCGTCGACGCGACGCTCGCTCCTCGTCGCCTTCATCCCTCCATCGATCTCCATCGCCTCTCTCGCGCGCATCGCGTTGGACAAGCATCGCAGAGGGGAAAATTTCGTGACGTACCCGCCGTCGCGTCGAGGCGAGCGCGCGACGCCGTTGGCGTTGCCCATGCCGCGAACTGCGGTCAACTGCCATCGAATGCCATTGAAGTGACGGTTCATATCCCATGGACGACACGCCCATTCGTCCGCGCCGAACGACGACCGACGACCGACGAGCGACGACCGACGAGCGAGGACACGAAAACGCGTTGCATCGTCCGTCGCCTCGTCGTCGTCCTCGCTCGACGACGTCGACGACGTCGTTCAAAAGCGTCATTCATCGACGCATCGAATCGAATCGCATCGAATCAAAGGTCAGTTGAATTCGATGGCATCGTCCACGGAAGACGAACGATGCGCCGCGCTCGAGCGCGCGACGACGAAGTTATCGATGACGCCAGAGGAGAAATTACCGACGGTGTTAAGCGCGCTGTTGCCGAAGGCGATCGAGCGCGTTGGGACGCCGAGCGCGCGCGAGCGCGCGAACGCGCTGACGCTCCTGCGGGCGATAAACGCGCGTTTAACCGCATCGATGACGTGCGCATTGCCGATCGGGGATTTAGTGACGACGTACGTCGATGCGGAAGATGCGTTGGTGAGGAATTTCGCCCTGGTGTACGTGGAGAAGGCGTTCGAGCGATGCACGAGGGAGATGAGACGGGAGGCGATCGGGCGAGCGCTTCGAGGGGTCGCGCGACGAAGCGCGGAGAATGTGGATGTCTTGATGCGTCTCGCGTTCGAGGCGATGGAAGGCGCGCGTGAAAGAGGAGAGACAGCGATAGATCGCGCGGTTTTGGAGGATGAGAGCGATCGCAAGGTGTTTTTGAGTAAGGCGTTGCGGTTTTTGTGCTACGCGCCCAACGCGACGGGAGCGAGCGCGCGAGCGAGGGAGAATCCCTTAGAAACGCGGTTGCGAGCGATGGCGAACGCCGCGGTGGGCGTGGAGGGCGCGCCCGTTGGAGAGCTGCGCGCGGCGGCGGACGTGGCGGGGCGAGGCGAAGAACAGGAAGGCGCGGGAGCGCCGCCAATGTTGAGTCCGAACGCGGTGGAGCGGATTCTGGGTAAAGGCAAGACGAAACCGAGCGCCGAGGCGCTGGCGAAGCGAAAGTTAGCGATTTTGGATTTCATCGCCACCGCGGAGTCGCGCGAAACGGTGAAAGATGTAGATATGGATGGAGGAGAGGACACGGGCGAAGGCACGGAGGTGAAATCGAAGGAAGGCGAAGGTGTTCAATTTCTTGTGAGCGGTACAGAGATGCTCACGCACTGCATCGTAGCGTCGTGCGATAGCGATCACGAAGTGGCGAGACGAGGCGAGGAGCTTTTGAAGCGCCGGTGCACGTGGGAGACGAATCGACCTATTGTGAATTTGGACGACGTCGATGTCGCGGCGCGTTTGTTTCGGCTCTTCTTGGGTTCTTCGCTGGATACGCCGTTGGAATCGCGCGTTTTGCCCGCGTCGCACGCGGTGAAGCTGAAAATCATGAACTTACTTACAAGATCTATCGCAGCCGCGGATGCGTTCCCGAAGAACATCGAGGTCGTGAAGATGTGCTTGTACGGAGAAGGCACTACGACGCGACTGCAAGCGTGCGGGATGGAATTCACGGTTTGGATTCTCAAGCACGCCACGAACGCCGAGCTCGCGGCATTCGCGCCGTCCCTTATGTCTGGGATGTTAGAGATTTTAGATGTCGGCGGTTCGGCTGAAGGTGAACGCGGGTCGACGTTCGCGCAAGAATCGCTGCGCGGCTTTTGCTACCAAGCATTGTCGCAACTCGTCGAGCGCGATCGAGCGAGTGCAAACAAGGACGTGCTCTTGGCCGAGCGCATATTCGAAGCGCTCGAGAAAGAGCCCGATAGTGTTAGATCCTACGTTCAAGAAGCTGCCCGATCGTTTATCAAGGCGTATCGCGAGTCGCCGTCGACGTACGTGCAGACGCGAGTGGAAGAGCTCATCCTGAGCGCCATCGCCGACCAAGATAACAAGGCGAAACGACTTGTTGGCGCGCAATGGGCGAACGAAATGTTTCCATTTTCGCATGTGCCTTCAAGATACGCCGCCATAATCGTATCGGGCGATTCGAAGCACGAGATGCAAGTGCTAGGCCGCGCCGGTTTACGGCCGTCGACAGCACGTGAGACTGTCGCCAGCGCGGTTTTGTCCATCGAGCCCTGGGATGGATGCGACCGTGACGTCGCCGCGAAGTCATGGCCAAATGAAGACGCGCTCTTCGACGACCTCGCGAAGGATCACTTTCGATACATGGAATACTTGGCGTTCTGTCGAGGCGCGACGCCCAAGGTGCTGGAAGATTACCCGTCGACGTCGTCGACGCTTCGGTACTTGGTGACCCAGCTTCCAGGCCTCACCGTTAGTCCCGCGTTACACGCGCCGTTGTTTCTCCCGGAGAATGCAATGAGCGCGACGCTAGAGTTCATCAACGTCTGTCTCGAACGAGACGTCGCTAAGTCTCGCTTGATGACGTCGGAAGACGTCATCTTGTACCTCAATTTTCTGAACCGATGCTTGGTGAAGTCAGCTGGACCGGCGCTCGCGTCCGAAGCGCTCAAGAGCTTCATTCGGCTCATCGAACGCACGCCATCGATTCTCGCAAATGCATCCACCGCGGATGCTGCGTTAAATAGATTGCGACACTTTGTCGCGCACACAGATGTGGAAACTCGAAGACGAGCGGCGAAACTTTGTGGCATTCTCGCGCCGGCGCTCGCCGCCGACGCTCGTGTCCCATTCTTGAACGAGTTCTTGATGGTGTGTCAAATGCAAGAGCGCGGTGCAAGGCTTGAGCTACAAGACGGTGCATTGTGTGCGTGCGGTTACATCGTCGCGTCCGGTGTCATTGCCGATGCTGACGTTGAACGCGCACTGAGAGTTCTCGTCGAAGTGGCGAAAAGGGTGGGCAAAGGTGCAAGCGCCGAAGCGACGCTCGCGGCGGTCGCGGCGGAGGCCATCGGGCACGCATCCCTTCGAAAGCTTCTTCCCGCCGAAGTAATTGGCGAGGCATTGACAGCGCTGTGTGAAGTGATGAAAAATACCGACCCAAATGTCTCCAAGTTTGCGGCGCGCGCCGCTGGACACATCATGCTTAACGACGCGCGAGAGAGTACGACTTCAGTGCTTTTGCCATCCCTGCTGTCCTTGTGCGAGGTGAAAAATGACGACGCGCAATTCACGATCGGTGAAGCTATCGCTTGCGCATGGGGCGGCGCCAACGTCAACGCCGACAAGGTGCTCAATACTTCGTTTACGACGCTCAACGCTGAAGTGAAAGCTCGCTTCATCGAAGGTGAAGTGTCTCCGGCCAAAATGGATGTAGACGAAGTGAAAATTCGGGTGGAAAATTACGACTCCACCACGGATCCCAGACGGCACGTTCACAGCGCCGTGATTGACGCGATTTTCAACCAGTACATCTACTCGAGTCGCGTCGAGAAGCGATGCGCGGCGTGCATTTGGCTTCTATCTCTCGTGATGCACACTGAAAATCACCCGAGAATTTTGTCCATGTTGCAAGACGCGCAGGAAGCTTTCGGAAGTTTACTCGGTGATCCCAACGATTTGACACAAGAGCTCGCGAGCCGAGGGATGAGCTTGTTGTACGACATGGGCGACGAATCGCAGCAGAAAGAGCTTTTGGCGTCGCTCATGGGAACGCTCAACGGCGAAGCGCCAAAGAAGCGCAACATCAAATTGGATGAAAAAGCCCAAGTTTTTGAAGAAGGTGCGATTGCAATTAACGACAAGGCGTTGCGTGGAGACAACGAAAAGAACTCGCTCACGACTTATCAAGAATTGTGCAGCGTCGTCACCGATATCGGTCAACCCGATTTGATTTACAAGTTCATGGACTTGGCCAACCACCAGGCGGCGATGAACTCTTCTCGCGGTGCGGCGTTTGGATTCGCATCGATTGCCAAGCGCGCTGGTGATTCGCTCACGCCGCACATCGAAAAGCTCATACCTAAGCTTTATCGCATGATGCATGATCCGAATCCAAAGATGCAAGAAGCCGTGAAGGGCATCTGGACCGCTCTGATCGATTCACCAAAGGCCACCGTCGACGCGCACTTCGCCGCAATCATGAATGAACTTTTCAACGAAGCTGGAAGTCGATTATGGCGAACGAGACAGTCGTGCGCGAGTGCCATGGGTGATATCTTATCCGCTCGCTCATTCGCTGAAATTGAGCCCTACCTTGAGCGCGTATGGGACGTCTGCTTGCGACTCATCGACGACATTAAAGAAACGGTTCGCATCGCCGGAGAAGTTTTGTGCCGTTCGGTGCGCTCGCTGACGCTTCGCTTGTGCGATGCGCATCACAGTGGGCCATCGGAAGTGAAGCGAACGATCGAAATTGTGCTGCCAATCCTCCTCGAGCGCGGATTGTTGTCAACTGTGAAGGAGGTGCAAGCGTTGAGCATGGATGTTCTTATGAAGCTCGTGAAATTTGCCCATGGAGATGCCATTCGAGCGCACATTCCAGAAATCGTCAAGACGCTTTTGGAATCTCTGTCGAGCATGGAGGATGCGCGCTTGAACTATATCGAGCAGCACGCTGCATCATTCGGGCAAGCGGCGAGCGATAAACTTGAGCACGCGCGTGATCGAGCTGCGAAGTCGAGTCCGATGGGTGAAACGCTCGATTTGCTTATGGCGCACATCGACGAAGACGTGATGACTGAGCTCGTGTCCACGATGTCGACCGTCTTACGTACGGGTGTCGGATTGAACACTCGCGCTGGAGCCGGTCGGTTCATTCAGCGCCTCTGCATGCGTCGCGGTCGACTCGTGCGAGCGCACGCTGGTAAGCTCTTTGGATTGTTGCTCTCGAATGCTTCGACCGACGCGAGCGCCCTCGTCCGTGCAAACTTTATCGGCGCTATCGCCGCCATCGCGAAGTACGCCACTGAACCTCGCGTGAATGCACTAGCGTTAGATATCGTTCGACTTTCGAAGAGCGAAAGCGAGAATGAACGTGCTGTGGCGGCTCAGCTTGCGCTTGAACTGTCTCGAAGCGCCCCCGATGCGCTCCGGCCGCAGGCGACGTTAGTTCTGCCGCTCGCGTTCGTCGGCTCGTATGACACCGAAACCGCTGGAAAGAAGAGATGGATCGAAGTCTGGGACGAAAACGCCGGCGGCGTGACGAACACGCTGCGAATTTATTTTGATGAAATTTGCTCGATTACGGTGGAGTACTTGACGGCGAAGCAGTGGCAACGAAAACGTCAAGCGGCGGAAGTTTTCGCCGCCATCGCGAGCAAAGCGCCAGAGGTGATGTCGAGCAAGGCGAACGAGATCATGGCCATGCTCATCGCTGAGCTCCCGGGGCGCATTTGGGAAGGCAAGACGTCGCTTCTCGCCGCCGTGGCTGCGGTGATGGAATCGAGTGCAAAGTCTATAAACAATGTAGTCGTCGTCATCGACGCGTTGCTCACCGAGTGTCAGCGCACGAAGTCGGATTATCGAAAAGCTGCGCTCGATGCGCTTGATGCGACGTTGGTTTTCGTGTCTACGGTTGACGGCGTCGATGATTCCGCCATCGCGCCAAAAGTTATGTCGTGCGTGGAAGCGGTGCTCGCCGCCAAGACGCCTGACGTCGACGACATCGACTCCGGTGTTGGCGTCGCAGGGTCCGCCGAGCGTATAGAAGCCGCAAAATTCGAGTTAGAAACACGAATGAAGGCATCTTCGGCGTGCACCATCGCGGCGACAGCGGTTTTGGCGACGCTGATGAATCGAACAAAGTCGTTGGACGCTTTGCGATGCGTCGCGCCGAAGTGCGCTGAACTGTGCGCCGTGAGCCTCGATCCTGAATCGAGCCGAGACCGCCGACGACAGGCGCTCAAAGCGTGCGTGGGACTGATGCGCACCGTGACGAGCGATCACAGCGCGACATTTGACGCGCACGCGCTCATGGCCCTCGTAGTAGCTGCGTCTGAGGACGCGGCGTCCAGCGCTCTTCGGTTGGACGCCGTCGACGCCGTTCGAGCGTTCGCCAACGACCCGCAACTGAAACTGTCGAGCGAAACGAAATTACGAAACATGACCAACGATAAGAATCCGGAGGTTATGCGCGCCGCGTTGCGCGCACTCGATGGCCCGAGCCCGATGGCCTAAGAATTTTTGTATCAATATTACCCTCTAACGACGATGAGGTCTCTCGCGCTCGCTATATGTTCGGCAACACGAACGTCACGAGAGAAACGAACCCAACCAATAAAATCAGTGCGTTCCACACCGCACCTTGCACGCCCCACATCGCGACGTTCGCCACCATCCCCGACACTTCACGTTTCTCCTCTTCGGTTAAGTTTGTGTTATCCACCACGCTCGACTGCACCTTGTTTTCCGTGTCGTACCAGAACTGCTCCTCCTCCGCCTTCTGGACGACGTACTTAGCCAACAAATCGAGCACGCGCTCGAGTTTCTCCCGTTCGTCGTCGTCGCTCGAAACCTTCCCTTCCAGGGCGTCTTGGTACAGCTTCAACGCGACGAGATCGTTTCGATTCCCCGCCACCGCCCGCCGAACCGTCGGCATCGACGTCTTCATATCCATCAAATCGTTCGTCAGCGCACGCGCGCGATTGATTAAATCCCCCGTCGACGCCGTCGCGCGTGATGTCACGTTCCTTCTCGCATTCGACGGCGTCCCGCGCGCGCGAGCGCTCCGCCTCGCCCGCGCGCGCTCGCCCGTCGTCCTCCCGCGCGCGCGCGTCAACGCGCGCTCGTTCGCTGTCCACGCACGTCCCGACGCATGTCGCATGATCGACAGCAAACGCGAAATCACTCGCTCGCGACGTCGAGCACCGAGCTCTGGTGTCGTCGCGCGCGAACCGTCGCGTCGTCGCGCGTCGACGCGACGTCATCCGCCCCGCGTACGAGCGCGTCGTGCGCTAAAAACCTCGGCGATCCCCATCGCTCGCGATCGATGACGACCATTTCGCCCAATGCATCGACCGCGACGCGACACTCGCCGATGTTCGTGATTTGTTGACATGGACTCGGATCGCGGCGCGCGCGCGCGTCCGCGGCCCAGACGCGAGCGAGCGCGCCTCCGTGCGTCACCGCGATCACCTTGCCTTCGCCTTCGCGCGCGCGATAGACATCGATCGCGAACAGACGTAATCTTTCGTCGACGTCGGCGAGGGATTCCCCGTTCGGGGGCACGCGCGCGTGGACGTCGGCGCTCGCCCAGGCGGCGTGCGCCAGGGGCTCGCGGGACGCGAGCGAGCGACGCGGTAAACCTTCGAGCGCCCCGCACGCGCGCTCGCGCAAGCGCGAGTCGATGAGTAAAGGAACGCGTAACGCACGAGCGAGAGGTTCGGCGGTCATTCGAGCGCGCGCGAGGTCGCTCGAGTAGACGACGACGGCGTCGGCGTGGAGAGCGGCGACGCGCGGCGCGGCGAAGAGCGCTTGAGCTTCGCCTCGAGAGGTGAGCGCGCAATCGCTCTGGCCTTGGATCGTATTCGAGGCGTTAAATACGCTCTGCGCGTGTCGCAAGAAAACGATCTCGAGCATCGCGGTAGGCGCCGCGCGCCGGTTCGGTTCTGAAGAGATGGTACGACAACACGCGAAATAGAAAACCAACCATGTTTTGTGCCCGCTCGACGCGACGCTTTCGGAAGCGGTGCGCGTGCGAGGCGTCAACGCGAGTGAGAAAAAATCAAAACTGAACGTATAACTCGCGGCCTGGGGACATTTCTTCGACGAGCTCAACCGCTTCAGTGAGCGCGACTTCGCCGAATTTGGTGAGGTAGTTGTTGTTCATGCTCAGCGTGGATAACGAGCCGTCGGCGTTGTTTTTGATGGCTTGCGCCAACGCGAACGCGCCTTTGTCTTTGATTTCGTTATACCCAAGATCGAGGTTGGTGAGAACTTCGTTGACCACGGAAAGGGACTGGGCGAGAGCGGCGCAGCCGTCGTCGCCGAGATCGTTGCCTCGTAAATCGAGCACCGCGAGCGATGTGGAGTATTTGATAGCATCCGCAAACGCCAGACCGCCCTCTTTGCCAATTTTACACCAACCCATGCGAATAGCGTTGAGCTTGCGGTGGAATTTCACCGTCTCCGCGAGCGCTTGGCCTCCCGGAGGACCGATCGGGTTGTAGCCCAGCTCGAGCGTCACGAGCGCCGTGTTATCGCGCAACGCCTGGGCGAGCTTTTTCGCGCCGAAACCGCCTATGTTATTGCCGCCGATATCGAGCAACTCGATCTTCTTGTTGTCTCTCAGCGCCTCCGAGATCGCCGCGCAACCATCGTTGGCGAGCTGGTTCATGTACAAGTTGAGATGCGTGAGCGAGTCGTCCTTGGCCAAGTAGTCGCGAATCGCGGGGCCGGCGGCGGGGCCGATGGAATTGTTTCCGAGATCAAGGTTATTGATCTTGTTTTTGCGTGCCCCCAATCCTTCGCAGAGCTTGATGCAGCCTTCGTTCCCGATGTCGTTCCCGTTGAGCTGCAAGCTGCGCAAACCGGTGTTTTCCTTGAGCGCGGCGCCCAACGCCGCGGCGCCGAGCGCGCCGACGTAATTCCCGCTCAACGCGAGCAACTCCAAAGACGTGTTCTGCGCCAATCCTTGCGCTAGCGCGCTCGAACCTTCGTAGTCCACCACGTTGTTATTCATCTCGAGCGACGTGATCGTCGTGTTTGTCTTCAACGCTTCGGCGATCGCCTTCGCGCCGGCGTCGCCGATAGAGCACGCGTTCAAATTCAACGTCGTGATCTTTCTGTTCGTCTTCAAAAACTCCCCTAACGCCACCGCGCCGTCATCCCCGAGCGGGTTCGACGCCAACGACAACATCGTCAGCGTATCGTTATGCTTCAGCGCCTCGCACAGGGCGGCGACGCCCGCCGCGCCGACGCCGTTGGCGCTCAAATCCACGCACGTCACCACGTTATTATACGCGAACGACTCCGAAATAAATCCCAAACCTTCATCCCCGAGGTTTTTCCCGCTCGCGTTCACCGTCGCGACCCGTCTCAGCTCATCCATGACGTCCCGAAGCATTCGTTTCGCCTCGCGCGTCGCCGTTCGCTTCGGCGCCGCCTTCGCCCCTCGCTCCTCCTTTTCATTCCTCTCCCCCGTCATCGACGCGCCGTCCACCGACGTACTCTCTTTTCCTTTCCCTCCTTCGCCCTCGTTCGCATTCGCATTCGCGTTCCCTGTCGCGTTCCTTTTCGCTCGATTCGCTTTGACCCGCGCGAACGCCGCGAACGCCGCGATCGCGCCGACGACGACCACCGCCCCCACGTTCGCGCTCGAAGCGATGGAATTCCTGTTCCCCACCCGTTCGTTCACGCGTTTCCCAATCACTTTTCGCGTCTTCTTCCCCGTCTGCGATCTCTTTCCTTTCTTTTTGATCTTTCCCTCCGTCGTCGGCGCGCGCGTCGGCGTCGCCGTCGCCGCCTCCGTCGCCGCCTCCGTCGTCGTCGTCGTCGTCGTCGTCGTCGTCGACGCGTGCGCGTGTTCGCTTCCGTCCTCGACGAACGGCGTCCTGACGTCCGCTTCATTCGCCCTTCGATCGCCTCGCGCGTCATTCGCCGAACGCGCGTCATCCTCGGCGTCGCTCGCGCGAATGCGCGATCGATGACGCGCATTCGCGCGCGTTAAACCTCGACGCATCGCGATCGATCGATCGATCGCTAAAACGATCGCATTCGACGTCCGCGACGTCGTCGTCGCTCGCATCGAAAGCATCAGAAGCGAGGCGCGATCGATCGATCGATCGATCGATCGATCGATGTCTCGGAAAGCGCGATGTGACGCGCGATCGATGAATCGATCGCGATTCACGATGGCCTTCGTGTCGTGCGTCGCCGTGAACTTCGCGATCGTCCAACGCGCGATCGCGGTCGATATCGAATTCGATCGATCGATGAACGATCGATCGATCGCGTCAAAGGTGAGGAAAGCGATCGATCGATCGATTAGAGATGGATCGATTTCGATGAAAGACGGCGTCGCGATCGGCGATCGGTGTTCGCCGGCGAATGGGAAGTGCGGCGTCGTCGCGATGCGAGGTGTCGAGAAAGCGACCCGCGCGATCGCGGTGAAGCAATCGCGCGTGATTTCGATAGCGAACGTTGATGAGGAGCTGAGGGCGGTGGCGAACGCGCTGCGCGTCGAACGCGGGGGAGACGACGTCGGCGCGATGATGTTGACTTTGATGTATGAAAAGTACGAGCTCGGGGAGCGATCGAAATTTTGGGATGATATAAGAACGTTTCCCGAAGAGTACGATTGCGCGACGTTTTGGAGCGAAGGGAACGCGAGGGAGTTGAGCGGGAGCGATTCGTTGGAGTACGACGTCGCGGAGGAGTACGCGAAGGTTCGAGCGGTTTGGCGCGGGTTGACGAAGAACGTGTTCGATGTGTATAAAGATGTGTTTAAGAATAGCGCGGTGCGTTCGTGGCACGCGACGCGGTGGGCGTGGACGACGACGCACGCGCGGGCGCGGCGCGTGCGCGGGTTGGATGGGTTGGCGATCGTTCCCGTGATCGATATGATGCACGAGTGCGCGGGGAATGAGAGCACTAGTGGGGATGATGAAGCGAACGAGGATTTGGGACATGCGGTGTACGATCATCACTCGGATTCGGTGGTGGTGTACGCGAGGCGCTCGTACGCGCCGGGCGAGGAAGTGTGCGGGCGCTTTGGAGGATTGAACAATTTCGACTCGATTCAGCACTTGGGGTATTTACCAAACGTCGACGAGAGCGATCCGCGGAACTGCGCGCTGTTCGTCATGAAGGCGAGGGATGAGTTCAAGGAGAAAGTGACGAACGCCGGATTCGCGACGCCGTGGCGAGCGTGCGTGTCGGCAAACTCGCGAAACCAGAGCTTGGACATGCTCGCCGCGTTCATCGAGCTCGCGGAAGGGCGAGACGTCAAAGTGAGCGCCGATGGCGTGCCTTATGAAGTCCCCAAGAACGCATTGCTCGAATATTTGAAGATTCGTATCGGTCGATACCCGACGACGCTCGCCGACGACGCGACCGCGATCGACGACATGCGCGAGTCGGTAAACGATTTTAATGAGCGCCTCGCGAGCGACGATCTGGAAGTTCTTGAGCGCGCGCAAATGGAAATCCACCTCGCGAACGCCCGACGCGGCGTTTTGGCCGTCGAGTTCAGAATGCGGGAGAAGAAAATTCTCGCCGCGCTCGTCAAACGCGTCGAGGCGGAGTTGACATCCGCCGCGTCATCGCGAGACGAACTGTAAAAAACATACTCTGTACAAATGCGCCTGATCCCCGGCGAGTGTAGCGCGCTAGCGACCCGATCGCAACGAGATCGTTCGATGACGATGATGCTGGGATGCGGCCAGCAACGGCTCGCCTTACGGCGAGTGATACGAGTTGAAGTTTTATTTTAGTCACTTCATGGGCGTCGTAGTTGATACAGACACGTTTCATTTGATATTACAAAACAGAAGATGAATCGATCGTAAATATAATAAAGAGTTGCGGCGGACTATGAACTTGCGTTCGCTGCCCGCGAAAAAGGAAAATATGAAAATATGAAAATTGATACAGCGTCATGTCAGATCCTGGGACGACGTACACCCTCTCGTCGGGTCGTAGTCGTCGGCAAAAAATTGATCATAGAAAATACAGAAGGACCTGAAGATCTCGACGGCGGAAACCTCGCGGTAAGCCATCGTCAAACAGTACTCGGTGACGTCTTGTGCGTACATATCTTTTGCACGTAAGAAACTGTGGAGATATTGTGCGGCACAGTTCTGGTGGTGCCAAACTCGACGACGCCCGATTCTATCGGCACGCCGATAACCGTTCTAAGACCGGCTTGTTCGGCTTGGCGTATGCGTTGAAAGCTCCACGCCGGTAGCTGGCGAATATCTTCGTGCCACTCGTAATTACCCGTGTATCCGATGCGCCCTGGCATACCGAAACCAGTGCTCCATCGCTTGAACATTGTGTACGATGTGTGTACGAAGAGCGGAACCCCCGAATTCGCGGCGCTTTCCATGGTGACGTACGCCGCCGCCGAGAGCCCTTGTTTGCCTTCGTCAAACTTCCAAAATATGCCAAAATCGAACCCTTTTGACGAACACACAAACCGCAATCTCTGTTCCATCATCGAGTCGCTCGTCCCCGCGGCGTTCGTCGCCGCATCCAGCGGATTCACGAGCGGTCCGTCCCGATGAAACATCGCCAACGATTCATCCAGTAACTTATCAATCTGTTGTCTCGAACTCGACCGCGGTAAAAGCTCATCTTGCACGCGATACGCCTTTAAAACCGTCACTTCCTCATCCTCCGCGTCGTCGCTCGCCCCGGCGCTCGACACCGACCCAAACTGCGCCGACCCGCCCTCGAGCGCGCTATCCGGCGATATGTGCCTCTCCTCCCTGTGCTCCCTTTGCATCCCTCTCGCGCTCGCGCTCGAGCTCGACGCCTTCGCGCAATCCCTCGCGTGCGTTTTCTCCTCCGTCGCCGCGCCGTCGCGGCGCCCAGGGACGCGCTCCATCGTCGCCACCGGTCGCCCGCGGGCGGGCGGGCGTGTCCGACCGACCGACCGACCGCCCGTCGTCCGTCGTCGCCCCGCGCGATCGCCCTCGTCCCCGGCGGTGGGCACGAACGACGAGACGCCCGAACGCGCGCGCGAACGCCTGGTCGCCTCTCTCGCGTCACGCGAGGAATAAATCGAACGAAAACGTCCTCACGCCGATCGATCGCGTCCTCGATCGGCTCTCACTCGCGTGCGCGCGCGAACGCGCGATTCGATCGATCGAATCGCGCGCGCGATCGATCGAATCGGTGACGGACGATTCGTGGGATGGAATCGCACGCCACGCGCGCCACGCGCGCCGTGGGAACGCGCGAACGGGGGGCGACGGAGGAAAGAAACGCGCGAAATGCGTTCCGTCGATCGCGAGCGCGAGGCGTCGCGCGGTGCCGCGAAATGGGCGACGCTCGACGAACGCGCGACGAACGCGCGCGCGACTAGGACAGCGTGGATTGACACTCGTTTTCGAGTCACGACTGGTGAAAGGAACGAAACGAAGGACGAAGGAAAAAGCGCGCGTCGAGGGCGATACCTCGTTTTTTGAGTGCGAATTCGAGAACGAGCGCGAACACGCGGGAAAAAGCGCTTTTCGACGGGAAAAAGCGCGCGATCGTCGTCGACGATCGGGCGCGACAAAAGCGAGGTTGGGGACGGAGAGCGAGAGAGAGAGAGAGAGAAAGAGCGGGCGAACGCGACGGGAGAGCGCGCGAATGGACGTCGGTGAAGAGAAAAGGTGCAAACTAATGATATTGGTATGAAAATGCAATGCGTGACACGCGCGAATGGACGTCGATGAGGGGCGCGACGCGGCGGCGAACGCGCGCGCCGCGGCGACGTTCGGCGCGAATGAATCGTATCATACGACCGAGCGATCCCAAGATTAACCTTCGATGCCTCTGAGGGAGAGCTTGGAGATGAGGTTCGGAACGATGGTGTCGTCGTCCTTGTCGGCTTCACCGCGCAAATCTGCGAGCTTGACGCCGGAGGCGGCGTAGAGCGCGGGGACTCGGGCGTCGTCGTCCGCCGCGGCTTGGGCGCCGGCGAGGATAAGCGCTAGGAGTGTCAACGCGAAGCCTTCGGCGAGACAATATCCCGGCTCGTCACCATCGGGCGAGGCTTTTTTCAACGCATCGGCGAAATCAGACAACATCACGGTGCCATCGAGCAAAGGATCGGCGATGAAGGCGGCGAAGTATTCGCCCGCCTTGGGATGGTCGCACAGCACTTCTTCAATGTTGTTGAATAAAGGCATGAAGCCTTCGACAAACATGGCGCCTGTCATCGGACCATCCGACGCCACGATCGCGCGAATCAATTTATGCGCGAGTCTCCAATCCACATTCCGTCTCTCGAAGCTGTTCAACAAAAAATACTCGATAAATCCAATCATGCGCTCTTCGCCCCACGTCGCTATCGTCTTGACCGTCTCAGCGACTTCCTGTTCTGTGAAAAAGTCGTCTGTAACCTTCCGGCGTTCAGCTTCGAAAGCTTCATCGCTCATACTACCGCTCACTTCACTCGCATCAGCCATATCGGATTTCGCCTCAGCCTTCGGCGCCGGTACATTGGCGCGCGGCGAAGGAATCACGTGCGCTGGACCGCTGTCACGAGCATCTTGGCGCGGTGCCGGCTTGGAATCTCGTACATCATCGCGTCGACCGAAAGAACCACGAGAGTCAGAGCGCGGCAAACCTCCACCTTGCGCAACCTGAGGGCGGTCTCCGCGGCTAGGAGGACGATCAAATCCACTGTCGCTCCCTCGACGGCTCTCGGGGCGAGGCGACTGTGAAAATGAGCCCGGGCGCTCGGGGCGAGCGCCGCCGATGCCACCGCGGACGTCGCGGGCATCGCCGCCGCCACCAGTGCGACGCGTTTGTTCCATAGCGGCGCGCTGAGCATCGCGGTGAACGTCTTCAATTTTCTTCGGACCTTCCTCTGCTCTGCGTTCGCGCCAGTTTTTGGCTCGCATGTCGATGAGATCTTGCAACATGAATCTGTGACGAGAAGAAATCTCGAGGCTCTTGCTCATGACATGCACACGGCTGAAATACGCATCCATGTACTGTTTGGCTTTTTGGTGATCAAGTCGGCCGCCGACGGTCGCCATGAGCTTGCACAGCGCCTCGACGTCTTCTTCGTTCGGCGGCTTCTCATTCTCGCCGAGAAGTTTCATGATGCACGTGTGCATAATACGTTCAGTGAGCATTTCCTTCTTGAACAATTCGCCGATGAAGCGAATATTACCGAGCATGCGTCTACGCGCTGCGGTAAGCTTATCTTGACGTTTCGCCTCTCTACGGCGCGCTTCCTTTGCGAGCTGCTCCTCTGTTTTTGGCACGACAACCTCGCCCTCTTCGAGGTCCTCTTCCTTCTTAACTTCGGCTTCCTCGACCGCTTCATCTTCTTCATCCAGCTTCTTGACTTCTTCCTCGCCGTCATCGTCGCAGCCTTCGCCGGCCTCGGCGCTGGCGATCGCCTTATCGCCTGATTCAAACTCTTCTTGACACTTGTTCAACAATACGCGCTTAAAAGTGATGGATTGCTGCCCTTCGGGCGCAGTCGGATCCAAAAATTCTACACCATCCTTCAACAAACGCTCAGAAAGGACTTGGCACAACTGTGCGTACAACGACGAAAACGTTGGCTCTTGCAAAGCCTTTTCAAACAACTGTCCGATGAGGCCAACCAACGTTGTTGCTTCGGCGATGCCGACATCGAGCATCTTCTCGAAGAGCTTGTCAAAGTTATCGGGAGTGAGCTTGTTGAGAATAGCCTTAAACGCGCGTTGACGCTTCTCTTCTTCGTCATCAACTTCGCCGATGATGTACTTATTATCTGTCTTGTGCAACTTTGGAAGATCGCCTGCTGGGATTCGGTACTGCGACTGGTTGTAGCCCGCTGCGCCGTCGCGACCGCCGCGTCGACCGTCGCGTCCACCGCGACCGCCTTCACCCGCTGGGAGCTGTTTGTGAGCCCATTTGTCGTCACCCTTCTTACCTTCGTAGCCACCCCCACCACCACCGCCACGGGATCCGCCGCCACCACCTCGACGACCGCCGCTACCGCCGCCACGACCACCACTGCCGAAAGATTGCACACCCGGAGGGCAGATGAAACCAGGCACGGGCCAGTAATCAATATCATCAGGCACGACCCAATCCAAAGGTTTGGTTTGCGAAAGCGGTGAGTCGCGCATAGCAATCATAGTCGCGCGATCGTACTTTCCACCTTCTGGCTTCGGGGCGTACCCGAAATCCGTTATGGCCGGCGGAGCCAAACGCGGTGGCTCACCGCCGGCGAAAGTCGACTCGTTTTCCAAATCAGATTCAGAATCATCAGAACCAACAGCGTCAAATTTTGACAAGGAAACCGCGCCGATAGCGTCGGCGAGGTCATCTACGGCTTTGTGCTTGTGCGCTTCCGGAGCCTCCTCCTTGGGTGCGGGCTCCGGCGCCTTGGCTGGCGCCGGCTTGGGCGCTTCGGGCGCCTTGGCTGGCGCCGGCCTGGGCGCTTCGGGCGCCTTGACTGGCGCCGGCTTGGGTGCTTCGGGCGCCTTAACTGGCGCTGGCTTAGGTGCTTCGGGCGCCTTAACTGGCGCTGGCTTGGGCGCTTCGGGCGCCCCCTTGCGCAAGATATCCGATAGCGAAGGCCTCGCCGGCGGCGGCGTCGGCTTCGGTGCTTCGGGTTTGGGCGCTTCAAACCTCGGCGCGGGCGCCACGGGTGCGGGCGTGGGTTTCGGTGCCGCGGGCATCGGCGGAGGGGCGGGTTTAGCCGCCATGGCTGCGAAGTTAATCGGCGCCGGAACCGCGGGCGCCGCCGGCTTCGGCGCCACGGGCGCGGGCGCGGGCGCCGCCGGCGCGGCAACCGGCGCAGCCACCGCGGGCGCCGCCGCGGACGCCGCCGCCGCGGGCGCGGAAACCGCGGGTGCGCCCCCCGTCGCGGCCACCGCCGCGGGTTTGCTCACCGTCGGCGCGGTCGCAGCCGCCGGCGCCTCTGGAGCGCTCGCCGACCCATCCGCCGGCTTCGCGATCTGCACCTCCTGCTTCGTCTTTGGATTCACAATCTTAATCGCCTTACTCGCCACCTTCACCGGCGGCGCCACGACTGCAATCTGCGGCGGCGTCGACGGCGGCTTCGCATACGCCGGAATCCCCATCGGTGGCATCCCCGGCATCATCCCTGGCATCATCCCCGGCATCATCCCCGGAACGAACATCCCGCCCGGGGGCATCCCTGGTTTCCCCGGCGCCATCCCTGGGGGAATCATCCCCATCATCTGTCCAATCGGAGGCATCCCTGGGCGCGCGCCGATTTGCGGCGCGTTCGCCGAACTCCCCATTCCAACCCCCGGCGACGTCCCCGGCCTGTCGTTCGCTTGCGCCACCTTCCCCACGGTGCCGAACATGAACTGTTGCGGCGGCGCCCCCGACCCTGGCGCCGACGCGATCACGCGCTTCGGCGCTTCATCGTCTTTGTGTCTCGGTACCGGCACTCCCGTTCGCGCGTTCGATTTCTCGCTCATCACGCGATATCTATTGTCGTCGTTCGTCGAGCGTCAACGTCGTCGCGTGACGATCGCTCGCTTCGTTTGGCGCGATCGAGAAACCCGATTTCCCGTCGCTTTCCGTTTCTCTCGCGCCGCCTCTCTCGCGCTCTCGACGGTCGATCGCGCGTCACTCCTTTGAAACGCACGCTCGCGCGCGCGTTTGAAACGAGCGCGCGCTCGAGCGCGAAAACGAGCTTCGTCTCGAACGTGCGTTCGACGTGTGACGCCGGGACGACGTCGAGAGAAGTCGTCGACGAGAGGAGTCGTGAACGATCGCGATCGGCGGTCACGCCTTCGCGTCGACGACCGTGGGACCGTGGGACGGCGACCGCGGGGGGGGGGGGGGGGGGGGGGGGGGGGGGGGGGTGTTTGCGC
>Ga0222712_10000622_pt1 | contig 45759 bp, 45 predicted proteins | sample C33_657DmetaG_FD_165043 | JGI IMG/M metagenome (GOLD analysis project Ga0222712, IMG submission 165043) | Estuarine water microbial communities from San Francisco Bay, California, United States - C33_657D | ecosystem: Environmental > Aquatic > Marine > Unclassified | place: USA: California... | reverse complement strand
TAGGTCGACACGACCCTGCGGAGAAAAAGCACGCATCAGGCCATGGCGCCCCTCGATAGCAGTGGCTGACGCCTGTAGCCCGCAGCGGGCCATGCCTGCTGCCTGCACACCCACCCAGGCGGCGCGTCCGCCATGGAAGGGTTTGGCCATGGTTCCAAAGTTTTCGAACACGCCGCCAGCGCTCGATGCAGCCAAAGCCAGCGCGTGGCGGGTCTGCACTGCGCTCAGGCCCCAGATGACGCAGGTCGCCGCAGTGGCGCCCAAGGTGCCCAAAACAGCGGTGGGGTGCCAGCCTTGCTCGTAGTACAGGTCTTTCTCGCGCAAGAAGGCGTCTGACCACACCTCATAGCCGATGGCGTAGGCACGCAGCAGCATGGCCCCGTCAGCCACCCCGCTGTCGGCCGCTGCCAGGATGGCCGGCACCAGTACCGCACTGGGGTGGTTAGAAAAAGCGAAGTCGTCATAGTCGAGCGCATGCGCGGCCGTGGCATTGAGCATGGCCGCCACCGCTGGCGGCACCCGGCCGTCATGGCCCAGGACCCGCGCCACCGACGGGCCGCCCTGCTCCTGCACCCAGCGCAACAGCGCCAGCACCGCTTCTTCTTGGGCGCCGGCCAGTGTGACGCCGATCGCGTCGGTGAAGCCCAGTGTGGCCACTTCGATCGCGCGCTCGGGCAGTGGCAGACTGCGGGCTGCCGCAATGTAGTCGGCATAGGCCTGGGTCAGGGGGACGGGATTTGTATGCAATTCGCTCATGCGGATCCGGCGAGTCAGGGATCAATCCCTTGGATAAGAACAATTTGCAGGATATTATGCATACAATTTTTAAGCGACTCAATCCAATGAAGGAAGTCCTCCCGCCCCTGTGGCAACTGACGGCCAGCCAGGCCAGCACCCTGATGCAGCAAGGGCGCCTGAGCAGCGAGCAGTATGTGCGCGCCTGCCTGGAGCGCATTGCCGAGCGCGAGCCGCAAGTGCAGGCCTGGGCCCATGTGAATGCCGACACAGCCCTGGCTCAGGCCAGAGCCTGCGATGCCCAGCCCAGGCGCAGCGCCCTGCATGGCATACCTGTGGGCCTGAAGGACGTGATCCGCAGCTTCGATCAGCCGACCCGCTTCAATTCCCCGATTTACGCCGAGCACCGTCCCAATGAAGACGCGCACAGCGCCGAGGTCTTGCGCCTGCGCGGCGCGGTGATTCTGGGCAAGCTGCAGACCCTGGAGTTTGCCTGCGGCGGGCAATTCCCGCCGACCTGCAACCCCTGGGACCTGGCGCGCACGCCGGGCGGCTCGTCCTCCGGCTCGGGTGCGGCGGTGGCCGATGGCATGGTCCCGCTGGCCCTGGGCACACAGACGGGCGGCTCCACCATACGCCCAGCCGCTTTTTGTGGCGCCGTCGGCATGAAGCCAACCTGGGGCCGCATCCCCTTTGACGGTATCAAAAGCTTTGCCGCGCATCTTGACACTGTGGGCCTCTTTGCACGCAGCGCTGGCGACCTGGCCCTGTTGCTCGAGGCCTACGCCCTGCTCGAAACAGAGCCGCCTGGGGTGCCGCCCCTGCGCCAGCTCAAGCTGGCGGTCTGCCGCACGCCCTTGTGGGCGCAGGCCGAGGCCGTGGCGCAAGAGGCCTTTGAGGCTTTTCTCGAGCGCCTGCGCGCCGCTGGTGTGCAGCTGAGCGAGCTGGCTTGGCCCGAAGAGCTGGCCGCCATCAACAGCTGGCAGGACGAGGTGATGCAAGACGGCGGGCGCAGCGCCTTCCTGCCCGAGCTGCTCAAAGCGCCTGAGTTGCTGCACCAAGACTTTAAGAACAAGCTGGCCAATCACCTGCAGCTCACGCCGGCCGGCATGCGCCTGGCGCTCGACCGCATTGCCCAGGCCCGCATGGCTTTTGAAAGCGCCATGGGCGATACCGACGCGGTCATTGGTTTGAGCGCGCCCGGCCCTGCTCCGCTGGGCCTGCACAGCCAGGGCATGGCCACCTTCAACCGCCTGTGGACCGCGCTGCAGGTGCCCTGCATCAGCCTGCCGCTGCTGTGGAGCCCCGAGGGCCTGCCCATGGGCTTGCAGCTGATACACCGGCGCTATGAGGACCACCGCCTGGTCACCGTGGCCCGCACCCTTGAATCGGCCTTGTACGAAGAAAGACACCCATGGAATTGATCACCCGCGTTCCCGAGCCGATTGAACAGCTGCAGCGCCGCGACGCGCAGCAGGCGTTTCGCATCATGAGCAGCGGCGGCGTGACCCTGCTGCCGCTGAGCGTGTCCTACGCCATCTTTGCCCATACCGCACTGGCGGTCGAGCGCATTTACAGTCTGAAAAAACGCCCTCAGACCAAGCCCAATGGCGTCATCGGTAACTGGGACATCTTCACCGAGGTGTTTGAGGTGAGCGAGCGCGACCGCAATCTGGTGCGCTGCCTGACCCTGGACCACGACCTGCCCTTGTCCATCATCGGCCCTTACCGGGCCGACCACGACTGGCTGCGCACGGTGCAGTTTGGCGCCCTGCGCCGGTCGACCAAGGCCGGCACCATGGACCTGCTCATGAACGCCGGCCCTTTGCACAATGAGTTGGCCCGCCTCAGCCTGGAGACGGCACAGCCCTTGATGGGCTCGTCGGCCAACATCTCGGGCTCGGGCAGCAAGTTTCGCTTTGAGGATGTGCAGGAGAGCCTGCGCGAGGGCTGCGACCTGGCGCTGGACTACGGCACCTCGCGCTACATCAATGAGTGGCAGATGGGCAGCACCATCATCGAGCTGCCCACCTGGCGGGTTCTGCGCTGGGGCGGCCTGTTCGAGCAACAGGCCGTGCTGGTGAAAAAGCATTTTGGCGTCGAGCTCACGCCGCGGCCCAGCAGTGGATCGTGGACCCTGGTATGACGCAAAACCACCGCCCTACCCCGCCGGACCCACGCTGGCAGCGCCTGCGGGAATTGGCCGGCCTGGTGGGTCGCACGCCACTGCTGGCCGTGCGACTGCGTTACCACGGTCGTGAGGCCTGTATCTATGCCAAAGCCGAGTCCTTCAATCTGACCGGCAGCATCAAAGACCGCATGGCCCTGCATATTCTGGCGGCGGGTCTGCGCTCAGGGTACCTGCGGCCTGGCGCCCTGGTGACCGAGGCGACCAGCGGCAATGCCGGCATCGCCATCACCGCCATGGCCACCGCCATCGGCCATCCCGTCAAGATCTTCATGCCAGACTGGATGAGCGCCGAGCGCATCGCACTGATGCGCCTGTATGGCGCCGAGGTAGAACTGGTCTCGCACGCGCAGGGTGGCTTTCTGGGCAGTATCGCCCGCACCCGTGAGTTGGCCTTGCAGCCGGGCGATTGCTTCCTGCCCTCGCAGTTTGACAACGAGGCCAATGCCCAGGCCCATGAGGAAGGCACCGCGGTCGAGCTGCTGGCGCAACTGGCCAGCCGGGGGCTCAAGCCCGATGCCTTTGTTGCCGGGGTCGGCACCGGCGGCACAGTGCTGGGGGTCTCCCGGGCGCTGCGCAAGTCCTGCCCGGGGGCCCAGGTCTACCCGCTGGAGCCTGCCGAATCGCCGACGCTATCGACCGGCCACAAGGTCGGCAAGCACCGCATTCAGGGCATCTCTGACGAATTCATCCCGGCGCTGTGCCGCCTAGACCAGTTGGGGCCGGTGGTGGCCGTCCACGACGGCGATGCCATCTTGCTGGCCCAGCGCCTGGCCCGCGAGCTTGGCCTGGGGGTGGGGGTATCGTCGGGCGCCAATCTGCTGGGCGCGCTGAAAGTGCAGGAGCGTTTGGGCCCGCAGGCGGTGGTCTGTACCGTGCTGTGCGACGACAACAAAAAATACCTGTCCACCGACTTATGCCGCGAAGAGCCGCTGCGGCCTGGCTACCTGAGCCCAGACATCGAGCTCATCGGGCTGGAGTCGATCGCCTGCCCGACACCGGAGCTGGCCATCCCCGCATGAGCCGGGGCATCGCGCTCCTGGAACAATGCCACCGAGCTGGCCTCTGATGGGCCGGCCCCTTACCGAGCCCGCGCGACCTGGAGAGCCCACCATGGACCGACTGATCATCACTGACGTTTCCCCCCGCGATGGCTTGCAGAACCAGCCCATGGCGGTCTCTGCCCAAGACAAACTCCGGCTGATCGACTGCCTGGTCAGCGCTGGGGTACGCAGTGTCGAGGCGACCAGCTTTGTGTCGCCCAAGGCGGTGCCGCAAATGGCCGATGCCAGCGAGGTGCTCAGCGCTCTGCTGGTTCGTCAGCCCGAGCTGCGCAGCTCGGTGTTGGTGCCCAACCTCAAAGGGCTGGAGCGCGCACACGCCGCCGGTGCCCGCGAGATTGCAGTGGTGCTTGCCGCCACCGAAACCATGAACCAGAAAAACATCAATATGAGCCTGCAGCAGGCCGCCGAAGTCAGCGAGCAGACGGTGCTCGCAGCGCGCGGCCATGGCATGAAGACGCGGGCCTATATTGCGGTCGCTTTTGACTGCCCCTTCGAGGGCGCTACCGCGCTGGAGCGGGTGATGGAGTTGTCGCAGCGCATGCTCGATGCCGGTGCCGACGAGCTGGTGATTGCCGACACCATAGGCTCCGCTTCGCCCGGGATGGTGCGCGATCGAGTCCGCGCCCTGCTCGAGCAAGTACCCAGCGACAAACTGGCCCTGCATTTTCATGACACCCGCGGCATGGGTGTGGCCAACGCCTGGGCCGCGGTGGAGCAAGGCATACGGCGCTTTGACGCCAGCACCGGCGGCATCGGCGGCTGCCCGTTTGCGCCCGGCGCCGCCGGCAATGTGGCCACCGAAGACCTGGTTCTGATGGCCGAGCGCAGCGGCCTGGCCACCGGCATAGACCTGATGGCTTTGCTCGATGCGGTAGATCTGGCCGAAGCGCTGCTCGGGCGCCCCCTGGGCGGGCGAAGTGCCCCCTGGCTCAGGCGCCAGCGCGACAAAGCCCGCCAGACCGCCGTTCCTGCCTGAGGCCTGAACCAGCGGGGTGGCGACTTGATTGGCGTTGGCGGCGGCGCAGTCCAGCCCTGCGAAGCCGTCGGCGCGGCCCCCTGCTCAGATCCGCCCAAAATATTCGCGCCGCGCAAATTCCTGCTTGTCGGCTGCGGCATCAAAGCGGTCCTGTTCAAGGCGCTTGATGGTCCGGTAGTTCTCAATGAAATCGGCACCGAAGCCCTCGGCCACAATCGCATCGTCGGTCAGGGCTTGCAAGCCCTCAAGCAGGTCGGCAGGGATGCGCTGCTGCTGTTCATCGTGCGGTCCCGGTTGCGCGGCATAGGGCGAGGTGGTGGCCGGCGGTGGCTGCAACTGCCTGACGATGCCATCGAGTCCAGCATGAATCTGGGCCGCCAGGTACAAATAAGGATTTGTCGCCGGTTCACCCAGCCGGTTTTCAATTCGGGTGGCTGGATCGCCGGGCCCACCGACCACCCGAAAGGCGGCACCACGGTTGTCACGGCCCCAGACCAGGCTCTGGGGCGCCATGGCATGCGCGCTGAAGCGTCCGAAGCCGTTGACGGTGGAGGTGCAAAAGACCGTCATGGCCCGCGCATGGCATAACAGTCCGGCCAGGTAGTGGGCGCCCAGGTCCGACAAGACCGCTCGGGCATCGCCCAGACCCACTGCGCCGGGCCCGGCTTGACGCGCAAAGGCGTTGCGCCCCGAGCGCAGATCCACCAGCGACTGATGCAGATGCCAACCGCTGGACATGATCTTGGGAAAAGGCGGGCGACACATGAAGGTGGCGTGATAGCCCGCCCGACGCAAAGCCTGCCGAACCGCGCTGCGAAACAGCACCATGTGGTCTGCGGCAGTGAGGGCATCACGCACATCAAAGACCGCCTCAAACTGGCTCGGCCCGATTTCAATCTCCAACGAGCTCAGGGGCAGATCCAAGCCCTGCGCAGTACTGCGCACGATTTCAAGTGCTTCATGGCACTGGTCCAGGGTCGCCTCGGACAGCAGGTGATAGCCCGGATGCAGCATTTGCACCTCTGGGGCCGGGCCTGGCCAGTCCGCCGTATCGGGATGGAGCGCGTCCTGTCCATGGGTGTAGGTCAAACGGTACACATGAAACTCGATCTCCAGCCCGCAAGCCATACCCAGGCTGTGCGAGGCAAGCCCTTGCAAGGCGCGACGCAATTGCTGGCGGGTATCCAGTCCGCTGGGTGTGCCATCCATGAGAAAGGCTTCGCACTGAATCCAGCCGGTGCCCGGTGCCCACGGCAAGACCTTGAAGGTGCTCTCGATGGGCTTGAGCAGAAGATTGCTGGCGCCGGCCAGCGCGGGATGCCGAGCGCCAAATTCGGGATCGAAGACCGGCAAGGCGGTGCGGTCTGAGGTGTCCTTCAGGGCCAGGGTGCCCACCATGCCCACGCCCTGACTCAGGGCGGCCAAAGCCGCATCGGGGCTCAGGGCTTTGGCACGAGTCTGTCCATGCAGGTCGCACCAGGCAAAGCGGACCTGCTTGAGGCCCAGCGTCTGGATCTGGCGCGCCAGAGACCTCATGCTGATGTGGCTGTCAGGGCGGCCGTCCAAGGGGCGCTTTCACGACGGCTTTGAACCCGCTCCTGCCACCAGGTCTGCCACTGCTCGGCCGGTGCGATGCCGTCCACCGTGTCGGGGCCGATGCGCTGGCTGGCGATCGGGGCCTGGGCCATGCCCGGGGGCAATTGGCCGGCTTGAACCTGGTCAATGGCCTGCAGCAGTTGGCGGCGGTTGGCCGCAATGGCTACATCGGTGCTGGCCAGGTGCTCGCGGGTGCGGTCTTGAATCGGCCCCATGCTTTCGCAAGCCCATTGGTCGTGCACATTGATGTCGTCTTCGCCCATACCCAGGTAGGTGCGTGTGCGCTGCTCCTGGGCATCAAAGCCCCACTGGTTGTGCCGGCCAGAGCGGGGCCGGTAATCGGGCAAGCTCACTGCACTCAGGCGCTGATCGCGCATGGCGCGCTTGTCTACCGGCTCGGTAAAACTGGTGAAGATGGCATACCAGTAGGTGTGGGTGTCGTCCACCGGCACATGCATTTGGGTGATGGTCAGGCTCTCCGAGAGTGGAATGACGAAGGTATGGGGAAAGATCGAGTGGGTCACCCGCACATGGGTCAGCTCGGTATTCATCGGGCGCAGCGTGGTCAGCTGCATGCCATAGGGCCTGGGCTCCACGCGGATCTGCGGGCGATCAAACTCCCGCATGATGCGGGTCATCGGCCAGCGCTCACCGGCCACCTCGCCTGCGCTGGCGCCGCGGAACTGCCGGCCGTAACTGGCCTGCAGCGACTCATCTTCAAAAAAACGGTGCAGGTAGGAGGTGTGCGCCGGATCTATGCCTACCTCAAAGGCCTGCAGCCAATTGCAGCTCCACAAGCCCTTGAAGGCAAAGGTGTGACTGCCCGGCGCCGCAAAACAGTCCATGGCCGGCAGCGGGGGCGGCTCGCTGTCCTGCGGGCCCAGCCAAGCCATGAGCACGCCGCTGCGCTCGATCACCGGGTAACTGCGCTGCCGAATACGGCTGCATAAGCGGCTCTCCGGTGGCTCGGCCGGCGTCTCCAGGCACTGGCCACTGACGTCGAACTTCCAGCCATGAAACGGACAGCGCAGGCCATTGCCCTCATGACGGGCAAAGGCCAGGTCGGCGCCGCGGTGGGGGCAAGGCCGGTCGAGCAAACCAAACTGCCCCTGCTCATTACGGAACAGCACCAGGTCCTGGCCCAGCAGTCGCACCGCCTTCAGGGGCCGCTGGGCCATGGCGGAGTCCAGGCTCGGGTCGAATTCATCGACCAGCGCCACCGGCTGCCAGTAGTGGCGCATCAATTGTCCGCAAGGCGTACCCGGCCCGATGCGGGTGATGCGTTCGTTAGTGTCGGCCTTCATGGCGTGGCGTTCGGGAAATAGTGCGTAATCGTCAAAACCATCTTAATCCCATAGGCCAGGTCGGCCGCTCAGGCCGAACCCGGGTCGACCTCTTCGGCCCACCGGCGCCCAGTCTTTCCGCAATGCTCCCAAGGATCCCTCCGGCCGAGGTCCTTAGAATGCAGGCCTCGCCTCCATTCCAAACATACATCTATGGCACGCACCGTCAACTGCATCAAACTCGGCCGTGAGGCCGAGGGCCTGGACCGTCCGACCTACCCCGGCCCGCTGGGCCAGCGCATTTTTGAGCAGGTCAGCAAAGCCGCCTGGGCAGAGTGGCTCAAGCAGCAGACCATGCTGGTCAATGAAAACCGTCTTAATTTGGCCGATGCACGCGCCCGCCAATACCTGGCGCGCCAGATGGAAAAGCATTTCTTCGGCGAAGGCGCCGATGCCGTCAGCGGCTACGTGCCCCCCAGTCAACCCTGAAGTCGGTCCCAGATGGCCGAGCCGGTGGTCTGGCTGGACGACGGCACCCCGGCCAGCCCGCGCTTTAATGACCGTTACCGCAGCTCGGTACAACAGGGGCGCTTACAGGCCGAGCAGGTGTTTTTGGGCGGCTGTGGTCTGCCCGAAGCCTGGCAGGGCCAGCGGCAATGGCGCATTCTGGAAAACGGCTTTGGCCTGGGCCTGAATTTTCTGGTCAGCTGGCAATGCTGGCGCACGGACCCGCAGCGCCCCACGCTCCTGCACTACGCGGCCACCGAGGCCTATCCGGTCAGCGCATCTGACCTGTTGCAAGCCTGTCGGGTGTACACCGACCTGCTGCCGCTGGCCCTTGAGCTGGCGCGGCAATTTCAAGGGCTGCTGCCCGGCGTTCATAGGCTGGCCTTTGATGGCGGGCGGGTGCTCTTGACGCTGCTGATCGGCCCGGCCGAGCGTATGCTGCGCACGCTCGACGGCAGCTTTGACAGCGTCTACCTCGACGGTTTTGCGTCCGACCGAAACCCGCAGATGTGGGAGCCGGCGCTGCTTCAAACCATCGCCCGCCGCTGCCGGCGCGGTACGCAACTGGCCACATGGACGGTGGCCCGCAGCGTGATCGATGGCTTACGCCAAAGTGGCTTTGAGATTCACAAGACCGATGGCGCCGCGCCCAAGGCCGACCAGCTCAGTGCCCGCTACCAGCCAGCCTGGCAGCCGCGCCTATCCCCCCGCAGCAGGCCTGTAGCACGCGCACCGGGAAGCGCCCTGGTGATCGGCGCTGGCCTTGCCGGTGCGGCGGTGGCGGCCAGCCTTAAGCGCAGGGGCTGGCAGATCAGCCTGCTGGAATCTGAGCGGCCGTCAGCCGGTGCATCCGGCCTGCCCGTCGGCCTGCTCAGCGCACATGTTTCCCCCGATGACGGGCTGCTCTCGCGCTGGAGCCGCGCCGGATTGCGCATCACCTGGGCAGAAGCAGAGCGGCTGCTGGATCCCCAAAACCACTACAGCGCCGGCGGCGTCCTGCAAAGACGCTTCGACGCCTCCGGCGCCCTGCCCCGGGACTGGCCCGAGGCCGGGCAATACTGGAGCCGGGTCGCGGGGACAGTGGCCGGGCTGGAGCCCAAGCTCAGCCAGGGGGCCAGCGACGGCGCCATCTTCGAAAGCATCTGGCACGCCAGGGGCGGCTGGATACGCCCCTCGGCCCTGGTCAGTGCCTGGCTGAGCGAAGCAGGTGTCTGCGCGCAAACCGCCCAGGTCGACCGACTGCTGCGCCAGGACGGCCAGTGGCGGGCCTTCGATGCGACCGGCACTGAACTGGCCCGAGGCGATCTGGTGGTTCTGGCCAACGCCACTGATTGCGCGCGCTTGCTCGCCACAGCCGGCGCGCATATCGAGGGCGGCGGACAAATCCTGCGCGGACAAGTCTCCTGGGGCCAGCATGAGCCGGGCGATTCGCTGCCACCGGTGCCCGTCAACGGCCATGGCCATCTGGTGCCCAGCTTTCGCAACGAGAAGGGACAAATCTGCTGGCAATTTGGCGCGAGCTTTGACCGCGACCAGACCGACCTACAGCCCCGGCCGCAAAGCCATGCAGAGAACCTGAGCAAACTTGCGCAACTGCTGCCCCATACAGCGCAGAGCCTGGCCAGCCGCCAGGCGCAGCCCTGGGTGGGCCTGCGCTACGCCTATAAAGACCACCTGCCCCTGGTCGGCCCGCTCGACGAGAGCCGCTGGCCCGGCCTGTGGCTGAGCACCGCCTACGGCTCAAGAGGCCTGGCTGGCACCGCCCTGGCGGCCGAACTGATCGCCGCCTGGCTGCATGAGGAGCCACTGCCGGTGGAGGGCCGTTTGGCGCTAGCGGTGTCCGCGGGGCGCCAGATTCCCCGCTCGTGAGGCCAAAGGCAAAGCGTTCCTGAAAGGCTGCTTTTTCTGTCGGGCGTTGACCAGACCTTGCTGGCTTCAGACAATAGCCCCATGAACAGCCCCGCTCTTGACCTCAGCCCTTTTCGATTGGCCTTGGCCGCGCTAGAGGACGGCTTGGGTGTGGTGCGAGACGGGGCCTGGTTCAGTCAGCAAAGCGAAAAAGTACGCCACACCTTGATTGCTGGCGTGATTCAAAACTTCGAATTCGTCTACGAAATCGGCACCAAAATGCTGCGCCGCCGCCTGGAGATGGACGCCCTGAACCCCAGCGAGGTGGACTTCGCCAACTTTCGCGATGTGCTTCGGATCGCTGCTGAAAGAGGCCTTATTTCGGATGTGACCGCCTGGTTTGCTTACCGCCAGATGCGCAACATCGTTGCGCACACTTATGACCATCACAAGGCCCAGCAAGTCTATGAAGGTATTCAGGCCTTCATGCTCGACGCCCGCCTTCTGCTGAGCCGCCTGGAGCAGGCCCATGACTGAGCCATGCATGGCATGAATGAAGAGCAGCGGGCCCTCGTGAGGCATATCCTGGGCACCTGGGTGCCCGGCCACGAGGTGCGCGTTTTCGGCTCGAGAGCTCAAGGCCATCCAAAGGCCTACTCCGACCTGGATCTGGTCATCATGGGTGAGGCACCCATCCCCTTGGCCACCATGGGTCAACTGCAAGACGCTTTCGCCAACAGCGAACTGCCATGGCGTGTGGACGTGATCGAATGGGCCAGCACATCGCCCGAGTTTCAGCGGCATATCCAAGCCAGCAGCGTGAGCCTGTCCGCACTCAACTGAGCAATCCGTCTGGGCTTATCTGGCCCGCTCCGCACTGGCCCGCTGAATGCCGCTCAGTGGCATTCCATCAAGTTACCAAACCCAGCCACCTTGTCGGTGATGCCCTGGGCGCGCAGCGCATGCCAGTAGGTGGCGGTATTGATGGCGATCACGGGCTTGCCCAGAAAGAGCTCGGCCGCGGCGGCCAGGCGGATCATGGACAGGTTGGTGCCGACCTGCACGATGGCGTCGACATCGTCGCCGTCGAGCTTTTGCAGGGTCTGGCGGCACATTTCGTCGGTGGTGTGGGCGATCTGCACCGGGCTGGGCCGCTCAAGGCAGATATCACGCACCACGGTAAAGCCGCAGTCGCTGTAAAAGCGCCGAACTTCTTTGTTGGCCACCTCAAAATAAGGCGACAGGAAAGCGATGCGCTTGGCTTTGTAGACATTGAGCGCGGCCTCGGTGCCGAAGGAGCCGCAGCTGACTTTGACCTGGGCGCGCTCTTCCATCATCTTGATGTAGCCCTCGGCGCCCTTGCGGCCGTTCCAGAAGGTGGCGGCCGACATGCCCATGATCATGTAGTCCATCTCGCAGGTGCGCAGCACATCGATGGCCTCGAGCGTGGACTTGTTGATGTTGTCGACCAACTTGAGGAAGCTCTCGTTGTCGTTGACCGGGTTGTTGGGGATCGCGATGCGGCTGTAATGATTGGTGACGCCGACCGGGCGCAGGTCGTCAAAGTCGGGCTGCACGATGGTGTTGGTGGATGGCCCCAACACGCCAAATTTTTGTCGGTACCCCAGATGATCAGCCATGGTCAACTCCTAGTGTGTTGTGCGATGAATTCGTCGCGGCTCATCACATCCGCATATTTCTGCTTCATATCGAACAGGTTGGCATCGTGTGGCTCGATGGCGCGGTCGCCTACGCAGTCGCTGATGACGACGGTGCGCAGGTTGTGCTGCATGCTGTCGACCACGCTGGCGCGCACGCAGCCGCTGGTGGTGCAACCGACGATGACGGCGGTATCGACCCCGCGCTGCAGCAGCCAGCCGGCCAGACCGGTTTCAAAAAAAGCCGAGGCCGACTGCTTGCGGATCACCCATTCGCCGGGCAGCGGCTGGAGCTGGGGCACGATCTGCGAACCCGACGCGCTCTCGGTGAGCTTTTGCAAGGGAGGGACCCGCAAGGCAAAGATGTTGTGGTTGGAGCCGTCGTCCTCAAACACCACCCGGGTATGCACGATGGGCAATTGCTGCGCCCGAAAGTGCGCGAGCAAAGGGACGGTGGCATTGGCAGCGGCCAGGATGTGCGGGCCGCCGAGCTGGTCGAAGTCCACGAAGCCGTTGACGAAGTCGACCAGCACCAGCGCGCACCTGCGGCCTATGCCGGAGGTACCGCCCAGGCCCTGGTGTTTGTAAATCGCATGCTTGTCCATGACGGCTCCCGCTTTCAGTCTTGCTTGTGTTCGCTGTCGAACTGGGCGACCCAGTCAAAACCCATCATCTGGGAAAACTTGCCGAAGTCATACAGCGGTGTACTGGTGCCCACGGTCGAACCGGTGGCTTGTATGCCCTCATACACGCTCTCAAAAGCCGCGCCGGCCGCTAGAAATGCGGCCGCAGGAAAGATCGCCAGGCGGTAGCCTATGGCCTGCAAGTCTTCGCGGCTGAGCACCGGCGTACGGCCACCCTCGACCATATTGGCCACCAGCGGCAGGTCAAAGGCTTTGCCGATGCGCTCCATCTCTTCGATCGATTCAGGGCTCTCCACAAACAGCAAGTCAGCGCCGGCGCGGGCGTAGATCTCGGCACGGCGCAGGGCTTCGTCGAGGCCGTGGGTGGTACGCGCGTCGGTACGGGCGATGATCAAAAAGTTGGGGTCGCTGCGGCTTTCCACCGCCACCCGGATCTTGTCGGCCATGGCCTGCGCATCGACCACCCGGCGGCCAAGCATATGGCCGCATTTTTTGGGAAATTCCTGGTCTTCCAGCTGGATCACGCAGGCACCAGCGGCCTCGTAGCCGCGCACCGTGTGCATCACATTGAGCAGACCGCCGTAGCCGGTGTCGCCGTCGCAGATCATGGGCGTGGCGGTGATGCTGGCAAATTGCTGCACCCGGTTGACCATGTCCGAGTAGGTGGCCAGGCCAGCGTCGGGCATACCCAAGTAAGAGGCCACGGTGCCGTAACCGGTCATGTACAGGGCTTCGAATCCCATGCGGTCGGCGATCTTGGCCGAGACCATCTCGAAGACGCCGGGCGCCGACAGCAGGCGCTTTTCGCGCAGACGGGCCGCCAGCTTGGCACGGCGATCGGCATGGCTGACGCGGGAGATGCCGCGAACGATGTTGTCAGACGGGTTCATGCAATGGCCTCCGCGCGATCGAGCGCATCAAGCATGGAAGATTTACGCAGGTATGCGCGCGCTGCCGCCGGATCGGCGGCGGTGGCACGCAGTGCGTCCTGGGTTTTCTTGCGCGCCACGGGATCGCGCTCTTCGATCTCTGCTTTGTTGCGTGCTGTGCTGGCGTTGATGTACTCAATCGCGATGGTGCGGCGCTGACGCTCATAGCGGTCGAGCAGGCTTTCATCCTGGCCCTGCTGCAGCACCTGCAGTAATTTGTTGGACAGGTTGAAGGCATCGTGCACGCCGCCGTTCATGCCCATGCCACCCAATGGGTTGTTGATGTGGGCCGAGTCGCCAGCCAGCAGCACCCGGCCGCGCCGGAACTCCTTGGCCACCCGCTGATGCACTTTGTACAAAGTGCGGTGGATGGTTTTGTAGGGCTGGGGCTGGGCCAGCAGGTTTTGCAGCCGGGCCTGCACCGCCTCGTCGGTGAGCACCTCTTCGTCGCTCTCCTCTGGGCGGGTTGGGAACAGCACCCGCCAAAGCGTGGGCACGCGCAGCAGCACACACCATTCCTTGGGGTCTGAGCAGTAGTTCACATACGACAGCTTGGGCAAATGGTTGGCGTATTCAAAATCGGTGGAGATCACCAGGAAGCGCTCAGGGTAGGTGTAGCCCTCGAACTCAATGCCCACGCTGCGCCGCACCGCGCTCCAGGCCCCATCAGCGCCAATCAGGTAGTCGCCCTCCAGGCGCAGCGTCTCGCCCTCCTGCTGGGCCACCATGTGCACCTTGTCGGCGGTTTGCGTGACCGATTCAACCTTGGCATTGAACAGGATCTTCACATGGGGCAGTTTGGCCAGTTGGTCCTTGATGGCTTCGGTCAGCTTCCACTGCTCGCATTGAAGGCGGAAAGGGTGCTCGGTATCGTTCTTGAGCAGATCCATGTCAAATTCGGCGATCACGCCTTCGGTGCGGTCGCGCTGCTGCGTGTAGCGAGCCACCAGGCCCTGCGGCACGATGGTCTGCGACAGGCCATAGCGGGCCAGCATGTCCAGCGTCGGCGGATGGAAGGTCGAAGCCCGCAGGTCCATGCTCAAACTCGGCGCGCCTTCAAGCACCGTTACCGCGATGCCAGCCTGACCTAAAACCAGGGCGCTGACCATGCCAACCGGGCCGGCACCAGCAATCAAGATATGGGGTTTCATCAAATCGTGCTCCAAACTAAGATATCTAACTGTACACAACTTTGGCCCGATTCATCAAGCACTGAAAATCAAGGCTTGGCGCAATCGTTGGAAGCCTAGACAGTTTTCCGGGTGACTGCGGGATACCGCCATCAGTGCAAACCCTGAGTACGCCCCTTTGCCTGCTGGTGGACTCTGCAAACTTGTACACAATACCTTATAGTCAACGCAAACCCAAGCCCAACCATGCCTCGCGCCAGCAGTCTTGCCTACGACACCGTTCGCCAGTTCATTCTGGGGGGCAGCTTTCTGCCTGGAGAGCGGCTGGTCGAAGAGGACCTGGCCCACAGGGTAGGCGTCTCCCGCACCTCCATACGCGACAGCTTGCGTCGTCTGGCCGGCGAAGGCCTGGTGCGCACCGAAGCCAACCGCGGCACCTTTGTGGCCGAAATGAGCAGCGAGGAGATTGACGAGATCTTCCAGCTGCGCGCGGTGCTCGAGGGCCACGCCACCGCGCTGGCCGCCATCAACGGCAAGCCCGAACATTGGGACCTGCTCAGCCAAAAAGCCGACGAGATTGACGCACTGCTCGGCCAGGACCTGGATCCGCAGGCATTCTTTCTGGGTTTTCAGGACAGCAACACCGCGTTTCATGCAATCTTGCTGCAAGCCAGTGGCTCCAAACGCCTGCAGGCGCTGACCAAATCGCTCATCGAGCTGCCTCTGGTCACGATGAAGCAGCACAACTGGCCTGGCGAGGTCAAGGTGCGTCGCTCCAATGAGCAGCATCGCGAGATCATCAGCGCCTTGCGAGCCCGCGATCCGCTGCTGGCCAGGCTGCATGTGCAGGCGCACATCATCCATGCCCGGCCCAAGGCCATGATCGAACGGGCCTTGGCGCCGGTGGCCCTGCTGTGAGCACCGTGGCACCGCCCTCCTCCATGGCCATCGTGATTACCGGTGGCGGCCGCGGCCTGGGCTGGGAGATGGCCGATGCACTTTTGCAGGCCGGTCACCGGGTGCTGGTCACCGGCGCGCGCGAATCTACAGAACTGCAGGAAGCTTGCGATCGCTGGAATGACAGCCTGAGTCAGCCGCGGGCCCTGCCCATGGTGGCCGATGTGGCCAACTGGACGCACTGCCAGGCGGTGGCGCAGCGCTGCCTGGACGCGTTTGGCCGCATCGACGGGCTGATCAACAACGCCGGCCGCGGCATGCTGGAAATCAGCCAGACTTTCAACACCGAGCCGGCCCTGTTCTGGCAGGCCGATCCTCAGGGTTTTGGCAACATCATCGACGCCAATGTCACAGGCGCCTTCCTCATGGCCCGCGCTTGTGTACCGCAGATGGTGGCGCAGGGTTTTGGCCGGGTGATCAACATCTCTACCAGCCAGGTGACCATGGTGCGCACCGGTTACTGCCCCTATGGCCCGAGCAAGGCGGCCCTGGAGGCCATGAGCGTGATCTGGGCCAAAGACCTCAAGGGCAAGGGAGTGAGCGTCAATGTTTTGCTGCCCGGCGGCGCGGCCGATACCCGCTTGCTGCCCGGCAGTGGCTCGGACAGGCGCGGCGCCGATGGCAATCTGCTTTCGCCGGCGCTGATGCGCGCGCCCATCGTCTGGCTCATGGGCCAGGCCGGCGCTGATGTGAGTGGCCAGCGCTTTGTAGCGCGCCTGTGGCCCGAGGGTCAAAGCGGCGATCAGGCTGCAGCCCTGGCCCGCAGTCCGGCGCATGAGTTGCCGGCCGTCATGTGACAGCCCGAGAGCCAATGCCATCATGAAGACACTGCAGCTCGGCCAATTCAGCATCGATACCGTTGTGGAGACGGCCGGGCCGTTTGCCCCGGTGGACTTCGTCTTGCCCGGTGTGGATCTGGCGCGGCTGGAGCAGCATTCGGACTGGCTGATGCCGCGTTTTTTGAACGCGCAGCGCCAGCTGATGATGAGCTTTCACAGCTTTGTGCTGCGCACGCCGCGCCACAACATCCTCATCGATACCTGTGTCGGCAACGACAAGGAGCGGCCGCTGCGTCAGGGCTGGCATCGTCAGCAGTCGAACTACCTGCAGTCACTGGCGATCCTGGGGCTCAAACCCGAGGACATCGACTTTGTCTGCTGCACCCATCTGCACGCCGACCATGTGGGCTGGAACACACAACTGCGCGAAGGCCAGTGGGTGCCGACCTTTCCCAATGCGCGCTATGTGTTTTCCGACACCGAATACAAGCACTGGGAAACCGAGCACCGGCAGGCTCTGGCGCAAGGCCGGCCCACGCCCAACCACGGATCTTTCGGCGACAGTGTGCTGCCGGTGGTTGACGCAGGCCAAGCCCTGATGGTCGAGGGCGGTCATGACTTTGAGGCCGGGGTGCAACTTGAGCCCGCGCATGGGCACACGCCCGGCTCCTGCGTGCTGCATGCGCGCAGCGCAGGCGAGCATGCGGTGTTCACCGGCGACATCATGCACACGCCGGTGCAGTTGATCGACCTGTCCTGGTCCTCTCGTTTTTGCCACGATCCCGTTCAAGCCCAGCAGGTACGCCAGACCCTGGCAGAGCAGCTGACCGACACCTCGAGCTGGATGATGGCCGCCCACTTCCCCGACCCCGTGGCTGGCCGCATCGTCAGCCACGCACAGGGCCTGCGCTGGTCCTGCGATCACTCTTGAGCAACCTGAAAGACAACACGCCATGCACTATTCCTGGTCCCCCCTGATCAAACGCCAAGCCCTGCGTTGGCCCGGCGGCAAGAAGCTCGCCGTGATCATCACCATGAATTGCGAGTACTGGGACCTGACCCGCGAAGGCACTGAGCCCAATTACGCAGGCGGGCCGCCCATGTTGCCCGACATGCTGCCGGGCAATGTGGCCGACTTTCCCAATTTCACCTGGCGCGAATATGGCCAGCGGGTCGGCGTCTGGCGCATGTTCAAGCTCTTTCACGAGATGGGCGTGCCTTTTTCGTGCACCATGAACGCCAAGACCGCGCTCGAACGGCCAGAGATCATTGAATACGCCAAGGAGCGCGGCTGGGAAATCGTGCCGCACAACTATGAGCAGGGCGAACTGCTGACGCGCTACACCTTTGACAAGGCCAAGGAAGCGCAGGTGATTGACGCCACCCTGGCGGTCTACGAGAAGGTCGTGGGACGCAAAGCCAAAGGCTGGTTGTCCTCATCCCTGCGCGGTACGCCCAACACGCCCGACCTGCTGGCCGAGCGTGGACTGAAGTTCTTCTGCGACTACATGAACGACGAGCAACCCTATCTGATCGAGACGCCCTCGGGGCCCATCGTCAATGTGCCCTACACCATCGAGATCAACGACTTCACCTTCTTCCACCGCCGCGCCATGACCACCTGGGACGCGGCGCGCATGCTCAAGGATCAGTTCGACGAGCTCTACCGCGATGGTGCCGACAGCGGCCGCATCATGAGCGTGGGCCTGCACCCACACGTCTCGGGCCATCCGCACCGCATGCCCTGCTTCCGTGAATTCCTGGCCCATGCCAAAGGCCACCCGGATGTTTGGTGGACCACCCGCGAGGAAATCGCCGAGTGGTATCTCCAGAATCACCACACCCACATCGCCTGAAGACCACGATGCAACTGCTGCAACAAATCGTCAACGGTCTCATGCTCGGGGGCATTCTCGCCTTCGTGGCCGTTGCTTTTACCCTGACCATCGGGATGCTCAACTTCCTGAACTTCACCATTCCGGCGCTGTTCATGCTCGCCGGCATGGTGACCTGGGCCCTGTCAAGCAGCGGCGGCCACTTCATGGGCCTGGGCTGGCACTGGACCTACGCCGCCGCCGCTGGTATTGCGGTGGCCGTGCTGGCCTCATTGCTGATTGAGCGCTTTACCTACCGCTACATGAAGGCGCGCTTTGGCGATGCCACCGAACACGCCCTGCCCCTGGTCAGCTCGCTGGGCTTTCTCATCATCTTTGAGCACTTGGCGATGATGTTCTGGAGCGGCGATCCGCAGCGCTTTGAATTGCCTTTCAAAAGCTCGACGCTGGAAATTGGCGGGCTGATGTTTGGCATCCCTCACCTGATCAGCCTGGCCTCGGCCATTGTTCTGGTGGCTCTGCTCAATGGCATTTTGGAGCGCACCCGACTGGGTCGTGCCCTGAGATCGATCGCCGAGAATCCGGACGCCGCCACGCTCATGGGTGTGGAGGTCCAGCGCATCGTGCCGGTGGTTTTCGTGATCGCAGGCGTGCTGTCGGCACTGGCCGGCATCTTGTACGCGGCCAGTTACGGCACGGTCACCCCCTTCATGGGCGATGCGATCGCCACCGACGCGATTGCCGGCATGGTGCTAGGCGGCCTGGGCAATATCTGGGGCGCGATTGCCGGCGGTCTGCTGGTCGGTCTGGTCAAGGTGCTGGCCATCAGCACCTTCGGCGCCGAGATTGAGAAGATTCCGGTCTGGGGTCTGTTACTCGTCATCCTGATCGTCAGGCCCCAGGGTCTGTTCGGACACACACGCATCGGAAAGGGCAAGTTCTGATGTCTGGCTATCTTGCTGGCCTGCTGGCCATGTTGTCGATCAACATCATCGTGGCCTACTCGGTCTTTCTGCCCGGCTCGGCCGGCTTGCTCAACCTGGGCGCTGCCGGCTTCGTGCTGGTGGGCGCCTACACAGCCGGCGCTCTAAGCTCGCTCTATGACATGCCGCTGGCACCGGCCATCGCGCTAGGTTCGGCCATGTCGGCCTTGGTGGCTTTTTTGATTGCCTTCCCGATTTTGCGCACCCGCGGCATCTACATGGTGCTGGCCACCTTTGCCTTTGCCGAGGTGGTGGGCGGCGTGCTGCTCAACATCCCCAGCTTGGGCGGCGCGGCGGGCCTTTCGGTGATGGCTTACGCCGGACTGCCGGTGGTCGTGCCCTGCGCCATAGGCACGGTTGCCTTTGTGGCTTGGCTGATGCGCACCCGCTTTGGCCTGTCGGTGCGCGCCATCCATGATGACGAAAGCGTGGCCCATTTGTTTGGCGTGCACCTGCGCATGACGCAGGTGATGGCGCTGACCCTGGGCGGGGCCGTCGGCGGCCTTGGCGGCGCCTTGCTGGTGCACCAGTTCAACTTCATCGACGTGCAATCGACCGGTGTGCTGTTTAGCATTTACGTGCTGCTGTATGTGCTGATGGGGGGTACGCAGACGGTCTGGGGCCCGCTGTTTGGTGCGATCTTCTTTACCCTGGTGCCTGAGGGACTGCGCAAGCTGTCTGAGCTCGATCCCTCGCTCAAATTCCTGGAGGGTGGGCGCTATATCGTGTTTGGCGTGGCGGTGGTGCTGATCATGATGCTCAGACCTCAGGGCGTGATCACCCGCACCATGATCGAAGGCTGGGGTGGTTCGGCCAGAAAGAAGGAGGCCGGCGCATGAGCATCGCACTGCAACTCGAGGGCGTGAGCAAGTCCTTTGGCGGCCTGAAGGTCATCGACGATGTCAGCTTTTCGGTGCCCACCGGCAGCCGCACCGCCTTGATCGGCCCCAACGGCGCCGGCAAATCCACCGTCTTCAACCTGATTTCGGGCGTCTATCCGATCGACAGCGGCCGCATCAGCGCCCTCGGCCAGAACATCACCCAGATGTCGGTGGCGCACCGGGTCGGCCACGGCATCGCCCGTTCCTTTCAAAACATTCGCCTGATGCCCCACCTTTCCACCCTGGAAAACGTGATGCTGGGCGAGCACCATCGCAGCAGACCCTGGGAGCTGGTGAGCAGCCGCAAGGCCAGCGCCAAAGCCAGAGCCACCCTGGAGCGCGCCGGTCTGGGCACCTACCCGGGACAGGTGGTGGCCGACCTGCCTTACGGGATTCAAAAACGCATCGAGGTTGTACGCGCCCTGATGGCCGAGCCGCGCATCCTGCTGCTCGATGAGCCGGCCGCCGGTTTGAACAATGTGGAGACCGAGGAGCTTCGGCGGCTGCTGCAAACGGTCTCGGACAGCGGCGTCACCTTGCTGGTGGTCGAGCATGACATGCCTTTCGTGCGGCACCTGTGCAACCATGTGGTGGTGCTGAACTTTGGTCGCAAGATCTTCGAGGGAACGCCCGAGGCGGTCAAACAAGACGCGGCTGTGCTCGAGGCCTACCTGGGCACGCCCGACGCGATGGAGGCCCGCCATGCTTGAAGCGCGCAATTTGTCGGTCAGCTATGGCCGCACCCAGGCGGTCCAAAGCATGTCCATTCAGGTTCAGGCCGGCGAGATCGTCACCGTGCTGGGTGCCAATGGTGCTGGCAAAACCTCGCTGCTCAAGGCGCTGCAAGGCGTGGTTCGACCAGCCAGCGGCGATGTGCTGTTCAAGGGCGCTTCCATCCTGAGCCACAGCGCGGCGCGGCGGGTCAGCGAAGGCCTGGTGCTGGTGCCCGAGGGCCGGCAGATTTTTGTCAGCCTGAGCGTGCACGACAACCTGCTGATGGGGGCCTACACACGCAAGGACCAGCCTGAGCGCGAGATCGACGCGATCTATCAGCGCTTTCCCAATTTGGCTCAGCGACGCGACATGCCCGCCTCGGTGCTCTCCGGCGGCGAGCAGCAGATGCTGGCCATAGGCCGCGCCTTGCTCAGCCGACCCTCGCTGATGATGCTCGATGAGCCGTCTTTGGGCCTGAGCCCGCTGCTGGTCAAAGCCTTGTTCAGTCTGATCACCGAGCTCAACCGCGATGGCCTGGCCATCTTGCTGGTTGAGCAAAACACACACATGGCCCTGGCTACCGCCCACAGGGCCTATGTGCTTGAACTTGGGCGGCTGGTTCTGGAAGGCAAAGCCTCGGCGCTGGCGAGCGATCCGCGCATGGCTGAGGCTTACCTGGGTGCTTAAAACTTCAATGGAGTTGATGATGAAAAAACGTTTGATCGTGATCGCCGGCCTGGCTGCCAGCCTGGTCGCACCCTCCTGGGCTCAGGAGATCGTTCTGGGCCTGTCCCATGCCAAGACCGGCCGCTATTCCGGCGTGGCCGTCGGAACCGAAATTTCGGTGGACATCGCCGTGGCCGAGATCAATGCCGCCGGTGGCATTAACGGCAAGAAGATTCGTATCGAAAAGTTCGATACCGGTGGCGATCCCAAGAATGCGCAGGTGGCCGTTCAAAAGTTCGCTGAGGACGCCAAGGCCCTGGGCATCATCGGCCCCTTCTCCAGCCAAGAGGCGCAGGTGGGCTTTGCCGCCGGCGAACGCCTGGAAATCGTGCAGATTCCCAATGCCGCTTCCGCCCCTGGCCTGACCAAGGACCGCAAGTGGGCCTTCCGCGTCACCGAGGACGAGGGCAAACAATTCGGCCGCCTGCTCAAGACCATGGGCACCAAGGGCGGCGTCAACACCAAGACCGCCGCAGTCATGTTCCCCAGCGACGAATTCGTTGGCAAGTCGCTGGCCGGCTGGATGCCCAATCTGCTCGAAGCCAATGGCTGGAAGATGGTGATCCCGGCCGAAGGCTTCCCGACCAACGCCACCGACCTGTCGCCGCACATCACCAAGCTCAAAGGCAACACCCCAGGCGTGCTGGCCTTCGCGGGCCTGCCCGAGGGCACAGCCAAAGTCATGAAGGAGTTGCGTCGCCAGGGCCACAACAGCATGCTGATCGGCGCGCAGATTTTTGCCGACCCGGATATCGCCAAGGTTCTGGGCAGTGATGGCGAAGGTGCAACCTTCGTGTCCTGGTACTGGTGGGATACCAATGAGCGCACCCGCACTTTCGAGCGCAAGTTCCTGGAAGAGGCCAAGAAGCGTGGCGTCAACAAGAGCGGCGCCCACCATGTGGACGCATCGGCCTATGACATCGTCTATGTGTTCGCCGACGCCATGCGCCGTGCCAACGTGAGCGGCGATGCGGCCAAGCTCAAGGCCGAACGCACCGCCATCCGTGACACCCTGCGCAGCACCCAAATCGCCGGCGTGACCGGCAACATCTGCTTCGGCAAGGACGGCGACTCTGAACTGCCGGCCTACATCATCCGCATCAAGGGTGGTCAGCGCACCTTGCTCGACAGCCACGCTCCCGACGCTTGCAGCAAGTGATGGGCACTTCCGTTTGGAATGAGCAGGCCTTTGCCGGCCTGCGCCTGGTGCTGGCCGGCGGCTGCGGCGGCATAGGCCGGCACCTGGCCGGCCAAGCCGCCGCGCTGGGCGCGCAGATACGGGTGCTGGACCTGCCCGCCTCGATCGAGCGGCATGGCGCCGCTCTGCCATGCATCCCCATGGACGCCAAGGACCCGGCTTCGGTCGATGCGGCGATGGCGCAGGCGGCCAGCGAGCTGGGCGGGATTGATGCTTGCGTCAATCTGGTGGGCTATATGAGCGAGCCCAAGGCCCTGCAACAAACTGCCGCCGAGGTTTGGCAGGACGTGATGCGCGGCAACCTCGATGCCGCCTTCTACATCTCGCGCGCGGCCCTGCCCCACCTGCACCGCAGCGAGCGCGGCAGTTTGCTGCACGTGGCCTCGGGCCTGGGCGCCTGGGCCCGGCCTATGTTCGGTGCCTATGGACCGGCCAAGGCCGGCATGATTTTGATGGTGCGCGAGCTGGCGCTGGAAAATGCGCCGAAAGTCCGGGTCAACGCGGTAGCGCCCGGCGCGGTAGACACTGCTTTCCTGCGCGGCGGGACCGGTCGCTCCGACGAGTCCGCCCCACCCAGCCTGGACCCCAATGCCTACGGAAAGGTGGTTCCCCTGGGCCGCATGGCGGTGCCGCAAGATGTGAGCGACCCTATCTTGTTCCTGATCAGCCCCGCGGCAGCCTACATCACCGGCCAGACCCTTCAGATCAACGGCGGCACTTATATGCCCTGAGTCAGGCGCCGCGCGCGAGCGCAGCCGCCTTATGCTCTGTTTTTAAAGGCCTGATATGACCACGATGCGCCCATTTGCCCCCTCCACAGAACTCGTGCAACGCGTGGTGGCCCGCCGCGGCCGCCTGCATGCCTTTGAAACCATCAAACCTCAGCGCACCGCGCTGATCGTGGTGGACATGCAAAACAGCTTCGTCAAAAAGGAGGGTGCTCATGCCTGGGTCCAGGGTGCGGCAGCGACCTGCCCAACCATCAACCGACTCGCCCGCGGGGTGCGCGAGACCGGTGGCACGGTGGTCTGGATCCTCAACACCTATGCGCCGAAGTCCGACCAGGCTTGGTCTCACTTTCACCAGGAACTGTCGACCCCACAAGGCGATGCCCTGCGCAGCAGCTGCATGGCCGAGGGTACTGCGGGTCATGAGCTGTATGCCGACCTCGAGCCTGAGCCACAAGACTGGCGGGTTCGCAAGTATTTCTACAGCGCCTTCATCCAGGGCTCGTCTGACCTGCATGAGCGACTTCAAGCCCAGGGCATCGACACCCTGCTCATTGCTGGCACCGCCACCAATGTGTGCTGCGAATCGACCGCCCGCGACGCGATGATGCTCAATTACCGCACCCTCATGGTCTCCGATGCCTGCTCGGCCATGAGCGTGGACGAGCATGAGGCCTGCCTGAGCAACTTTATCTTCAGCTTTGGTGATGTGCAGACCACCCAAGAGGTGCTTGAGCGCATGGCGCCTAAAGGCTAAAGTCCGCTTGCATGGAGCCGCACGAGCAAGCGCAAACACCTGAGTCTGTAGGCGAGCCCTGGGGCCACGGGCACGACTTTCACGTAGACGCCAGTGCCGCCGAGCGCGGCACCCGCGCGGTGGTCTGGATCACCCTGGTCACCATGGTGGTCGAGATTGTGGCCGGCTGGTGGTTCAACTCCATGGCTTTGCTGGCCGACGGTTGGCACATGAGCTCGCACGCGGTGGCCATAGGCGTGAGCGCCTTCGCCTACGCCGCCGCAAGACGCTTGGCGCGCGACCGCAGCTTTGCCTTCGGCACCTGGAAGATTGAGGTATTGGGTAGCTTTGCCAGTGCCGTCATGCTGCTGGGCGTGGCCTTGGTGATGGTAGCGGGCTCGACAGAGCGCCTGCTGTCGCCGCAGCCCATACAGTACCGTGAGGCCCTGCTGGTGACCGTGCTCGGGCTGCTGGTGAACCTGGTTTGCGCCCTGATCCTGCAACGGGCCCACGAACCCGGTCAGCGCAACGGCCAGCATGGGCATAGCCACAGCCATAGTCACAGCCATAGCCACAGTGGCACCCACCCGGGCGACAGGTCCGGGGGCGACCTCAACCTGCGTTCGGCCTATACCCATGTGCTGGCCGATGCGGCCACCTCGGTGTTGGCGGTGGTGGCCCTGGCCGGCGGCTGGTGGCTGGGTTGGTCCTGGCTGGACCCGGCCATGGGCATCCTCGGCGCTGTGCTGGTGGCCAGTTGGGCCCTAGGCCTGGCGCGCGACAGCTCGCGTATCTTGCTCGACCGTGAGATGGACCACCCCGTCGTCCAAGCCACCCGCGAGGTGCTGGACTTCAGCGACCAAGCCCAGGTCACCCGGCTGACCGACCTGCATCTCTGGCGGGTCGGCCGCCATGCCTGGGCCTGTGCCGTGACGGTGGTCACCGATGATGCTGCGCTCAGCCCTGCTCAGGTTCGCCAGCGCCTGGCCCAGGTGCCGCAGCTGGCGCACAGCACCATCGAGATCCACCAGCTGCAGGCCTCGGCAGATCCGACGCCTTAAGGGCAGCTATCAGGGTTTTTCCCTTATTCGCCGGGCCCAGCCTGGGTTAACTTAGCGCCTAGCGTCAGTTCAATAAAGAAAGCGATGCCGGTCATCGCCCGTCCAGGAGGAGAGCCCTTTGCCCGCCAGCCATTCACAGGCCAGCCCTGACCCGTCCCTGCTTTGGGGCACCTGGCACTTGCAGCGCTGGGAGATCGCCTACAGCGACGGCAGGCCCAGCACCCTGCCCTTCGGGCCCGATGCCACCGGTCTGATCGTCTACACCGGCGACGGCACCATGTCGGCCTGCATTGCCCGCGCTGCAAGGCCACCCCTGTCGGGCCAGAGCACCCGCTCGGTGCCTGAGGCCGAACGCCTGGCCGCCTTTGAAAGCTACTTCCAGTACGCCGGGCGATATCACACCCGGGTGCATGAAGGCCGGGCGCAAGTGGTGCATCAGGTCAGCCATGCGCTCAATCCCAACTTCGTGGGCAGCGAGCAGGTGCGCAATATGGATTTCGGTGAGGACGGCGCCCTGACCCTGTCGGCCAGCGACCCGCTGCCCGGCAGCACGACCGTGCTGCGCCATCACCGCCTCATTTGGCAGCGCAAGGAGGCCGCGTGAGCTTGTATCAAAAGCACCTGCCTGTGCTGGAGCGGGCCCGCCAGGCCTGCCGCGAGCGCCATTGCTGGAGCCCCTACCCGGAGCTGCCCGCCAAATACCCTGACGCCGAACGGGCCCAGGCCTTGGGCCTGCAGGCTTTTGAATCCCACCTGGGAGGCGCTGGCCAAAGCCGCCGCTTTGCGCTGGAGCAGCCCGGACAGATCGGCTGGCTGGGCCAGGAGGTCTCGCCCTACACCCAGCAAGCTCTTCACATTGCGTATCCGCAAAGCGATATCGATGCCCTGTTTGCGGCGGCCGAGCAGGCCATGCCGGCCTGGGCACAGGCCAACTTGGAAGTACGCCTGGGCACCCTGATGGAAGTGCTCGATGTGATCTACCGCGAGCACCTGTTCGAGATCACCCACGCGGTCATGCATACCGCTGGCCAGAGCTACAACATGGCCTATGCCGGCTCGGGGGTCAATGCCCTGGACCGGGGCATTGAGGCGCTGGTCTATGCCGAGCAGGCCATGCAGGCGGTCACGCCTTCGGCGCGCTGGGAGCGCAGCTTCGGCCCCTCGCAAATCCGGCTGGACAAGACCTACCGCATTGTTCCGCGCGGGGTCGCGGTGTGCTTTGCCTGCGCAAGCTTTCCGACCTGGAATGCCTGGCCCTCGATGATGGCCAGCCTGGCCACCGGCAATCCGGTGATCGTCAAGCCGCACCCAGCCACGGTGCTGCCCATGGCCCTGACTGTGCGGGTGTTTCGCCGGGTGCTGGCTCAGGCCGGTTTCGATCCCAATCTGGTGACCCTGGCCCTGGACAGCCAGGCCGAGCCCATCGGCAAGCAATTGGTCAAGCACCCGAAAACCGCCATCGTGGACTTCACCGGCAGCGTGCAGTTCGGTCAGTGGGTTGAGCAAAACGCCTACCCAGCGCTGGCTTATACCGAGACCGCCGGCAGCAATACCGTGGTGCTGGAGTCGTCCCAAGACCTGGACGCCGCCCTGCGCAGCCTGGCCACCACCTTGTGCATGTTCAGCGCGCAAATGTGCACCAGCCCGCAAAATATTTATGTGCCGCGCCAGGGCGTGCGCACCCCCGCCGGTACCGTGCCTTTTGAAGAGATAGGCCGGCGGCTGGCCGAGGCGGTGGCCAGCGTCGGCAGCGAGCCCAAGAAGGCCGCCATGATCCTGGCCACCATACAGTCGCCGCAGACCCTGGCCTTGCTGGCGCAGTTGCAAGATGAGGGCGCGCGGCGTGGGCAGGTGCTGCTGGCCCCCCGGCCCTATGTGCATCCGCAGTTTCCACAAGCGCGCACCAGCACCCCCTTGATGCTGCAGGTCAGCACCGCCGAGCGGGACCTGTATGCCGGCGAGCGCTTCGGCCCGGTGAGCTTTGTGATCGCCTGCGACAGCGCCCAGGACGCGCTGGCCCAGGCCAGCGCCGATGTGCGCGAATTCGGCGGCCTGACCGCCTTCCTGTATTCCACCGACGAAGATTTCATCGCGCAGGCCGAGCAGGCCTACGCCCGTGCTGGCGCCCAGCTGACTACCAACCTCACAGGCGCCATGCCGCTCAATTTTGCAGCGGCCTACAGCGACTACCACGTGACCGGTCTGAACCGGGCCGGCAATGCCAGCCTGACCCAGCTGGCCTTTGTGAGCAGCCGTTTTTGCATCGCGCAGTCGCGCCGGCCGGCGCGCGACCCGGCCTGAAACACCCCTAAGCAGGAGATCATCATGGGAACCAACGACATTCCGGTACTCAATGGCGGCTTTGCACCCATTGAGCATGAATACACCATCGAGTTGACCGACGTTGAGGGCGAGATCCCCAAGGATCTGACCGGCATGCATGTGCGCAACGGGCCGAACAGGCGTTTTGAGGCGCAGGGCCGTTACCACTGGTTCGACGGCGACGGCATGCTCCATGCCGTTGAATTTGAAGGAGGGCGGGCCCGCTACCGCAACCGCTGGGTGATGACCCAAGGGCTGCAGGAAGAACTGGCCGCCGGTCAAGCGCTGTGGCAGGGTATCAAAGATCCGCCACGCAAGGACAGGCCCGACGCGCCACTGAAAAACACCTCCAACACCGACGTCAAGTACTACGCCGGCCACCTGATCTCCATGTGGTACCTGGGCGGCAGCGTCTACAAGGTCAGGCCCGACGACCTGTCGACCGCCGGCATGCTCGACCTCGATCCGCGGCTGAAGAACCTGCCGATCTCGGCCCATTCCAAGGTCGACGAGCGCACCGGTGAATTCCTGTTTTTCGCCTACGGCAAGAAGTCGCCCTACATGCACTACGGGGTGATGGACCGCCACGGCGCGCTCAAGACCTTCATGCCGGTGCAACTGCCCGGACCGCGCCTGCCGCACGACATGGCGATTACGCCCAACTACAGCGTGGTGCATGACCTGCCGCTGTTTTATGACATGGAAGCCTTCGCTGCCGGGCGCCACAAGCTCAAGTTCTATCACGAGACGCCCTCACGCTTTGGCGTCATACCGCGCCACGGCACGCCTGAACAAATACGCTGGTTCGAGGCCTCGCCCACCTATATGTACCACGTCTCCAATGCCTGGGAGGAGGACGATGGCCAAGGCGGCACCGAGATCGTGATGACCGGCACGCCTTTTAGACTGCCACGCGACTGGCGCGGCAATGTGGACGTCGACCGCTTTCCCAAGATGCTGGCCAATCTGGAACACGACTTCATGTTCTACGAATGGCGTTTCAATCTGCGCACCGGCCAGACCCGCGAGCGCGTCATCGACGACATCATCAACCAGGAGTTCCCGGTTATCAATTCCTGGATGCAGGGCTACAAAACCCGCTACACCTGGAATGTGCTGATGGGCCGCTGCAACCAGCCCGAAGACCCGCGCTTTTGCGGCTTCGTGCGCTACGACCTGCAAAAAGACAGTTGCACCACCTACCACGAAGGCGTGCACAAATGGTTCAGCGAAGCGCCGTTTGCGCCGGCTGACAACTGGAAGAACGAGGACGACGGCTATCTGGTCGGCTTCATGTGGGACGACCTGGCCCAGGCTTCCTTCGTCACCGTCTTCGATGCGCGCGATATCAGCCGTGGTCCCGTCGCCCGTATACGGCTACCGCAGCGGGTGCCCAACGGCTTTCATGCCACCTGGGTCAGCGGCGAGCGGCTGCGACGCGGTTGGTGAGCCACTAGCGCCCATGATCCTGGTCGATCCGCAGAAAATTGCCGCCTACACCCAGGCGGGCTGGTGGGGCGAGCGCACGCTGTGGGACCTGTTTTGCGAGCATCTGCGGCTCAAGCCGCAGGCCGAGGCGGTGGCCGATGCCTGCAACCGGAGCGACTTCGCCCACGGCCAGGCCCGGCGCATGAGCTGGGCAGAGCTGGCCCACGAAGTCGACCGCATGAGCGAGCTGCTGCTGGACCTGGGTCTTGCGCGCGACGATGTGCTGCTGGCGCAAATGCCCAACAGCGTCGAGCAGTTTGTGGTCTATCTCAGCTGCGCGCGCCTGGGCCTGCTGCTCTCGCCGGTGCCCATTCAGTACCGCGAGCATGAGCTGACCCACATCCTCAAGCTGACACAAGCCCGTGCAGTGGTGACCTTTGCCCACATCGGCCCGCCCGGCAAGGCCCAGGCCAGCGCCGCCATGTGGCTGGCGCTGCAGCAAAAGCATCGCCATCTCAATCATGTGCTCTGCTGGGGCCCCGATGTTCCCCAGGGCGCGCTGAGCATCGAGTCGCTCTGGCCCGCCCAGGGCGACCAGCAGCGCCTGCGCCAAGCCCAAGAGCGCGCAGCGTTGAGCGCCAACGATGTCTTCACCATCTGCTGGACCTCGGGCACAGAGGCCAGCCCCAAAGGCGTGCCGCGCAGCCACAACGAGTGGCTGGTGGTTACGCCCTCGATCATCGAGGCGGCTCAGCTGCAGCCCGGAGCGCGCCTGCTCAATCCGTTTCCGCTCATCAATATGGCGGGCCTGTCCACCGCCTTTGCCACCTGGCTGGCTCTGGGCGCCACCGTGGTGCAGCATCAGCCCTTTTCCCTGCCGGTGTTTCTCGAGCAATTGCGCACCGAAAAAATCGACTACACCGTGGCGCCGCCGGCCATCCTCAACACCTTGCTGCAGCATGAAGAAATGCTCGAGGGCATCGATTTCAAACGCCTGAGCCGCATCGGTTCGGGCTCGGCGCCTCTGTCGCAATGGATGGTGCAAGGCTTTGAGGCTCGCCATGGGGTGCGCATCGTCAACTACTTTGGCTCCAACGAAGGCGCAGCCCTGAGCAGCAGCGACCTCGACGTGCCCGACCCGGCGCTCAGAGCCCAGTACTTTCCGCGCGCCGGGGTCGAGGGCCACCAATGGCGGATTTCGACCACGCGCAAGATCCGCACCCGTCTGGTTGACCTGCAAAGCGGCGAAGACATCCTTGAGAACGGCCGTCCGGGTGAGCTGCGCTTTTCAGGGCCGACCGTCTTCAGCGGCTACTTTCGCGCGGCTGAACTCAACCAGCGCGCCTTTGACGCTCAGGGCTACTACTGCACCGGTGATTTGTTTGAAATTGCCGGGGAGCGCCAGCAGTACTACCGTTATGTGGGTCGCAGCAAGGACCTGGTGATTCGCGGTGGGGTCAATATCTCGTCCGAAGAGATTGAAAACCTGCTGATCGCCTGCCCCGGCGTGCTGGACGTGGCGGTGGTGGCCGTGCCCGACGCGATCCTGGGCGAAAAGCTATGCGCCTGCATCGTCGCCCGCGCTGGCAGCAAGCCCAGTCTGGCCGATCTGCAGGACTTTCTCAGAAACGAACGCAAGGTGGCGGTCTACAAACTGCCCGAGTACCTGCTGCCCCTGGACAGCTTGCCGCGCAATGCGGTGGGCAAGATCCTCAAGCGCGAGCTGCGCGAGCGCGCGCGCGCACATGGACTCGGCGACCCTCATCAGGAGATCAGCGTATGAAACCCATGGTCTTGCTGCTGGCCGGCATGCTCAACAACGACAAGGTTTGGCAGCCGCTGGCTACAGCGCTTGCGGCGCAGGCCGATGTGCGCATCGTGCATTTCAGCGAGCAGGACAGCATGAGCGCCATGGCTGCCCATGCCTGGCAGGCCCTGGCCGATCTGCCAGCGCATCAGCCCTTGGCCCTGGCCGGCTTTTCCATGGGCGGCTATGTGCTGGCGCAGATGCTGGCTGAACCCAGGCGGGCGGTGCAGGCGGTCGCCTTGGTGGACTCGGCCATCCGGCCAGAAACTGAGGCCAGCCGTATCAACCGCCTCAAGACGGTGCAGGCCATCGAGGGGGACTTTCCCGCCCTGGTTGAACAGGTCGCCCGCTGGAGCACCCATCCGAGCCGACATGCCGACGCCAGCTTCATGGCTGAACTCAAAGCCATGCTGCTCGAAGTCGGGCCCGAGACAGCCGTGCGACAAACGCGCGCGATTGCCAGCCGGCCTGACCACCAGGCCCTGATGGCCGGCCTGAAGGTTCCGGTCGAGATTGTTTGCGGCCGGCAAGACAAGGTCACGCCGCCAGAGCTGTCGCAGGAGGCGGCCGCGCAGATGCCGACCGCGCAGCTGCATTGGCTAGACGACACCGGCCACATGAGCCCGCTTGAGCAGACGCCGGCGCTGACCCAAATCCTGCTGGGCTGGCTGGCCCGTATCGAGCCGCACTAAGACCCTGAACGGAGACCCCGCATGAAACTCAGTATGTACCCCCGCCTCTTGCTGTGCTGCGTTGTCCTTGCCGGCGCGGCCCAGGCGCAAAGCCCTTCTGCCAGCGCTGCGTCCTGGCCCGAACGGCCGGTGCGCATCGTCGTGCCCTTTGCCGCTGGTAACACCCTCGATACCGCGGTGCGCGTGGTGGCTGAGGAGTTTCGCAAGAACACCGGCCAGCCCCTGCTGGTCGAGGCCAGACCGGGCGGCTCGGGCATCGTGGCGGCGCAGGCTGTCGCCCAGGCGGCGCCCGACGGCTACACCCTGCTGCTGTCCAACACCAGCATGCTGACCATCAATCCGCACACCTTCAGCAAGCTGCCCTACGACGCCGAAAAAAGCTTCAAGCCGGTCAGCAACTTCTTGGGCACGGCGATGGTCATGGCCGTCCATGCCAGCGTGCCTGCCAACACGGTGCGTGAGTTTGTCGACTGGGCCCGTCCGCAGGGGAGCAAGGTCGCCTACGCGTCTTTTACCGCCGGCAACTCCTCACACTTTGCCGGCGTCATCTTCAACCAGAAGACCGGCCTAAGCATGGTGCATGTGCCGTTTAATGGGACACCGCCTGCGGTGCAGAACCTGGTGGGCGGCCAGGTGCAAGCCGCCTTCTTGCCGCTGCTGGCCGTCAAGCCGCACCTGGAGGCCGGCCGGGTCAAGGTGCTGGCCGTCACCAGCCCGCAGCGTTCAGCACTGATGCCGACCGTCGCCACCTTCAGCGAGCAGGGCTATCCGGAGCTGGAGATCTACATCTGGGCGGCCGTATCAGCGCCCGCAGCCACGCCCGATGCGGTGATTGCCAGTGTCAACCGTGAACTGGTCAAAGCCCTGCGTGCGCAGGAGGTCAAGGACAAGTGGCGCACCATGGATTTTGAAACCCTGCCTTCCACCCCGGAAGAACTGGCCCGCTTCGTAGCGGCCGATTACAAGCGCTGGGGCGAAGCGGTGCGCATCTCTGGCTTCAAGGCGAACGAATGAACAAACTGCCCTTCCCTTTGCGCCTGCCGGTGGTGGCCGCGCCCATGTTCCTGATTTCCGGGCCAGAGCTGGTGCTGGCCGCCTGCAAGGCCGGCATTGTGGGCGCCTTTCCCACGCCCAACGCCAGGCCCATCGAGCAGCTGGAGGTCTGGATGAAGCAGATCACCGAAGGCCTGGCCGCCGCCCGCGACAGCCAGCCCGGCCACACCATCGGCCCCTGGTGCGCCAACCTGGTGACCCACTCGTCGAACACGCGCTTGGCCGAGGACCTGGCGCTGATCGCCAAGTACAAGCCGCCGCTGGTCGTCACCGCCCTGGGCAGCCCCAAGCCAGCCATCGAGGTGGTGCATAGCTATGGCGGCCTGGTGTTGGCTGATGTGATCAACCTGAGCCTGGCTCGCAAGGCGGTGGCCGCTGGCGCAGACGGTCTGGCCTGTGTTTGCAGCGGCGCGGGCGGGCATACCGGCTTTCTCTCACCCTTTGCCTTTGTCAGTGCGGTGCGGGAGTTTTATGACGGGCTGATTGCTGTCGGTGGCGGCATCAGCGACGGCTGGGGCGTGGCCGGCGCGGTGGCCAGCGGCGCTGACCTGGTCTATATGGGCACCCGCTTCATCCCGGTGGCCGAGAGCATGGCGCCAAAGGCCTATCAGCAGATGGTGGTCGACTCCACTGTGGACGATCTGCTGGTCAGTGCCGGCGTCACTGGCACCCTGGCCAGCTGGCTCAAGCCCTCGCTGCGCGCCAATGGCTTTGATCCCGATCAGATGCCGGCGGCGCCCGATCGCCACTACGACAGCCAACAATCTTTCGCCGGCAAGAAATGGCTCAACGTCTGGGCGGCCGGCCAGGGCCTGGGCACCATCCATGCCGTCGAGCCAGTGGCCCGCGTTGTCGATCAGCTGGAACAGCAGTACCGGGCCGCAAGCACACGCTGGCAGGCTTTGCAGCCCGCCCAGACCTGAACGCTTGAGCAAGAGACGATGAGCACCTACGCCATACCCGCCTCCGCCTGGATCCCGCTGTGGTTCGTGCTTTGGCTGCCGCTGGCCGGCTTTTGGCTGTGGCAGCAGCCGCGCGGCAAGCTGCGCTGGCTGGACCGTGTCTACCCCCTGCTGCCGCTGGCCATGGCCTTGCTCTACATGAGCATAGGCTGGCGCTGGCCGCCTGCGCTGTCGGGCGCCTTTGTGCAGTGGCTGGCGCTGGGCGTGTGGCTCTGGCTGATGCTCACCCTGGTGTGGCTGATCAGTGTGCTCAAGCGCGACAGCAGCATCATGGACTGGGCATTTGGCTATCTGCTGGTGGCCGCGCCCTGGTGGCTGTGGAGCCAGCTGCCGCCCGAGCGCAGCAGCGCGTATCTGGTGCTGGTGGTGCTTAGCACCTTAGGCTTTGGTCGCTACGCCCTGTATGTCACCTGGCGCAACCTGCCCCACGGCGAGGATCCGAGGTATGCACGCTGGCGGGAGCGCTCGGGCCCGCGCTGGTGGTGGTGGAGTTATTTCCAGGTCTTCTTGCTGCAAGGGGTGGTGATGTGGCTGTGGGCGATTCCCATGGTCTTGGCCCTGAGGCTAGAGGCCGGCTGGAGCCTCTGGCATGGCCTGGGCGCACTGATCTGGCTGATCGGCCTGGTGTTTGAAGCCGGTGGCGACTGGCAACTTACGCGCTTCAAGCGCGAGCGCAAAAGCGCCGAGCAACTGCTGGACACCGGGCTGTGGTCGCTGTGTCGCCACCCCAACTACTTTGGTCAGGCCTGCATGTGGTGGGGCTATGCGGTGATCGCCCTGGCCCACCCCTGGGGTTGGCTGGCCTTGCCCAGCGCAGCTTATGTGACCTGGTTCATGCACAAAGGTTCGGCCACCTCGCTGATGGAGCGGCACATGATGAAGACCAAGCCCGGCTATGCGCAGTATTGCGAGCGGGTGCCGGCCTTCTTTCCGCGCTGGCCCGCCAAGACCCCCGTTCAGAAGGAACCCCAGGCATGACTCAAGCACTGATCATCGAGGCCCTGCGCAGCCCGCGCGGCCGTGGCAATGACAAAGGCGCGCTGCGGGGGCTCAGGCCGCTCGAGCTGCTGGCCGGCCAGCTGCACGCCTTGACTGAGCGGACCGGCGTGGACAGTGCGGCCATCGAAGACGTGCTGATCGGCTGCGTCAGCCAAACCGGTGAGCAAGGCGCCAACATCGCCAAGATGGCGGTGCTGCAAGCGCGCTGGAGCGATGCGGTGCCGGCAATCAGTATCAACCGCTACTGTGCCTCGGGCCTGAGCGCCGTACAGATGGCCGCCCAGCAGGCGCTGGCCGCCGACGGCCTGGCCGTTGGCGGTGGTGTTGAGATGATGTCACGCGTGCCCATGGCCAGCGACCAGGGCCCGCTGACGCATGACCGACAGCTGCAGCAGGAGCGACAACTGGTCTCCATCGGCCTGGCTGCTGATACGGTGGCCAGTCTGGAAGGCTTTTCGCGCCAGCAATGCGACGACTACGCTCTGGCCTCGCAGCAGCGGGCGCTGGCAGCGCGCGAAGGCGGGTATTTCCGCTCGGTGGTGCCGGTGCTCGCTGCGGACGGTTCGGTGCTGCTCGAGCGCGATGAAACCCCGCGTCCGCAAACCAGCGCGCAAAGCCTGGCCCAGCTCGAACCGGCTTTTGCAGCCATGGGCGCCAAGTACGGCATCGACGATCTGCTGTGCCAACGCTATGGCCTGAAGGCCATCACCCATGTGCAGCACGCCGGCAACTCGCCGGCCATGGCCGACGGCGCGGCAGCCGTGCTGCTGGCCAGCCCTGCAGCGGCAAAGCGCCTGGGCCTGCGGGCGCGAGGGCGCATCCTGGCCTGCGCCGATGCCTCGGTCGACCGCACCCTGGCGCTGACCGGCGCGGTCGATGCAAGCAAGAAAGCGCTGGCGCGTGCCGGCCTGTCTGCGAGCGACATCGACCTGTTCGAGGTCAATGAATCCTTCGCCGCCCTCATGCTGCATTACATGAGGCATCTGCAAGTGCCGCACGACAGGATCAACGTCAACGGCGGAGCCATTGCGCTGGGCCATGCCATGGGGGCGACCGGCGCCATGTTGGTGGGCACGGCCCTGGACGAACTCGAGCGCCGGGGCCAGCAACGCGCGCTGGTGGCCCTGTGCGGCGCGGCGGGGCTCGCGGTGGCCATGGTGATTGAGCGCCTGCCATGATCCGACCGGTGGATACTGAATTGACCCGACAAGCGCTGGCCAGCAGCACGCTCAGCCACGGTCTGGGCATCCTGGGCGACCGCTGGACGGTGCAGGTCATGCTGGGCACTTTTACAGGCCTCAAGCGTTTTGAGCAGTGGCAGCAGGGCCTGGGCATTCCCCGGCACACCCTGGCCGAACGCCTGCGCAGCCTGAGCGCCCTGGGCCTGCTCGAACCCCGGCCCTATCAGCAGCGGCCGCTGCGCCACAGCTATCACCCCAGTGCCAAGGCCCTGGCCATGTACCCGCAGGTGTTGATGATGTGGGCCTGGGAGCGGCGCTGGGGCCAGGGTGGCGTGAACCTGCCGACGGCCCTGCTGCACCGCCGCTGTGGCCACCGGCTGACGCCCAAGCTGGCTTGCCGAGCCTGCGGCGCCGACGCCGACATCACCCGCATGCGCCTGCAATTGGCGCCGGTAGAGGCGCTGCTGCAGACCAAGCCCAGGCCCACCCGTGCGCCGCGCATTCCTGCTGCAGCAGCGGGCCAGCCCAGCTTGGGCCTGCGGGTCGACCGCTGGAGCCTGCTGATCGTCACCGCGGTGGTGCTGGGCTGCCATCACTTCGACGAGTTGTCGCAGGTGCTGGGCATAGGGCCCAGCGTACTGGCGCGCCGGCTGGAGGGCATGGTCGAGTCGGCCCTGCTGCGCTGCGAGGCCGACCGCAGCGACGGGCGCCGGCGCATCTACCGCCTCACCGCCGCCAGCCGCGACCTGCTGGGCTACATCGTTTGCCTGTCGCACTGGGCCTCACGCCACCATTTGCACCAACCCAGCTCCATCATTCCCACCCACAGCTGCGGCCATGTCTTTGCGCCACAGGTGGTGTGCAGCCACTGCCGCCAAGAGGTGCAGGCGCGCGATGTGCTGCCAGATGCCGAACCAGATAGCAGCCGACGCGCAAATGCCGATCAAGGGGTGCCCGCATGAATCTAAGCCTGCACCATGAGCGGCAGGCCCAGAGCGAGCGTCTGCCCGATCTGAACGGGCAGGTGGCCATCGTCACCGGCGCCGGCCAGGGCATAGGGCGGGCCAGCGCGCTGGCGCTGGCCCGTTGCGGCGCCAAGGTGCTGGTCAACAGCCGGCTTTCACCCGGTCAGCAGCCGGCCGACGGACGCGCCGCCCAGGTGGTGGCCGAGATCGTTGCAGCCGGCGGCCAGGCCCAGGCCAGTACCGCAGACGCAGCCGACCCGCAGACCGCGCAGCTGCTGCGCGATCAGGCTCTGCACAGTTGGGGACGGATTGACATGGTCCATGCCAATGCGGCACTGGGCCAACACAGCAGCTTTGGCGCCACCACCCTGTCCGATCTGCGCACCATCGTGGAGGTGGGCTTTGGCGCCACGCTGGCCCTGTTTCATGCGGTCTGGCCCGTCATGAAGGCCCAGGGCGGCGGTCGGCTGCTGGCCACCTCGTCAAGCGCCGGCCGCTTTGGTGGTGCGGGCCTGTCGGCCTATGCCGCCTCCAAGGGCGCGGTGGAAGCGCTGATGCGAACCCTGGCCCTGGAGGGGCAGCGCCACCGCATCGTCTGCAACACCCTCTCGCCCTATGCCCACACCCAGATGACCGCGGCCCACCTCAGCCCGGAGCTGGCACAAGCCCTGCCTGCCCATGACCTGGGCCCGGTGCTGCTGTGGTTGCTCTCGCCCGATTGCCCCTTGCAGGGCGAGGTGGTGGTGGCCGGTGGCCGCCGTCTGGCGCGCGGCGCGGTCAGCGAGACCGGCGCGATAGAGCGTGCCCCCGGCGAGAGTCTGGCAGCGGCCTGGGCCCGCTTGAGCGCCCTGCCCGCCCACACCCAGCCCGATGCCAACCAGGCTTTTGTGGCCTTCATGCAAGGAGCCCCCTCATGACCCTTCGCTGGAGTGCCCTGTTCGCCCTGGGCTTGCTCATGCTGCAATGGGTGGCGCCGCCTGATTTGGCCCGAGCCTTGCACACCTGGCAAGGCATGGGCCTGAGCATGCTGGCGACGCTCAGCGCAGTCTGGCTCTTGGGCACGGTACTGCGCAACCACAGCCTGATGGACATCGCCTATCCGCTGGCGCCTTGGCTGGCTGCCGTGGTGGCCTGGTGGCAGGCCGGAGGCGAGCGCTCGAACGCCCTGCTCTTGCTCCTGCTTGCCCTGAGCCTGTGAGCCTGGCGCCTGGCCATCTACCTGGCTCTGCGGTATCTTCCCCATGGCGAGGAGGCCCGGTATGCCAAGTGGCGCGCCCGAGGCGGAGCCAGTTGGTGGTGGCGCTCGTATTTTCAGATTTACCTGACCCAGTGCATCATCGTCTGGGTCTGGTGCCTGCCGCTGGCGTTTGCACTGCAGCTTCGCGGTGAGCCCGGACTCTGGGGCGCACTGGCTGCTGCCGCCTGGTTCATCGGCCAGCTCTTTGAAGTCGGCGGCGACTGGCAGATGCATCGCTTTCGCGCCGACCCCAGCCGCAAGGGCCAGGTCATGGACAGCGGCCTGTGGGCCTGGTGCCGCCACCCCAATTACTTTGGCGAGGCCATGACCTGGCTGGCCTGGGGCCTGCTCGCCCTGGCCACACCCATGGGCTGGCTGGCCTTGCCCTCGGTGGTTTTTGTGTTCTGGTTCATGAACCGGGGTTCGGCCTTGAGCATGACCGAGCGCTACATGCTCAAGACCAAGCCGGGCTATGCCGACTACATGGCGCGCACGCCAGCCTTTTTCCCCAGACCGCCGAGGGCCAGGTCATGATGCGCCAGCCTGTCTTTAGACATCGGGCTTTCCTCGATACCGCTGGCGCGCGACTGAGGCTAGAGTAAGTCATGGGTCCCGAACTCGTCGCCAATCTACAGCTGCTGCTCAACGGCATGGCCACTGGCGCCATCTACGCTCTGGTCGCACTTGGCTTGGTGATCACCTACAAGGCCACCGAGGTCCTTAACTTCGCCCATGGCGACGTGCTGATGGCTTCGGCCTTTGTGGCCTGGGCCCTGATCGTCGAATTGTCCTTGCCGTTCTGGCTGGCGGCTCTGCTGACCACCGCTTTTGCCGCAGTGCTGGCTTGGCAGATCGACGCGCGGGTGATGCGGCGCATCGTCGGCCAGCCGCAATTTGCCGGCGTGATGCTCACCATTGCGGTGGCCTTCATGCTGCGCGGCTTGGTGAGCATGTTCTTCGGGCCCGAGTCGCGTTCCTACCCGACGCCCTGGACGCAGCAACAGACGCAGATCGGCACTTTGATCGTCAGCGACCTGAGCCTGGTCATCCTGGCAGCAGCCTTGTTGCTGACGCTACTGATCTTCTTCTTTTTGACCCGCACCGCGCTGGGTGTGTCGATACAGGCTTCCTCGCAAAATCAGCTGGCAGCCTACCTCAGCGGCATACGGGTCAAGCGGGTGACCTCGCTGGTCTGGGCCCTTGCCGGCGCCATTTCGGGCATCTGCGGCCTTTTGCTGGCGCCGATTGCGTTGGTCGACATCTCGCTGTGGATCGTGGTGCTCAAAGCCTTGGCGGCGCTGGTGCTCGGAGGCTTTGGCAGCATTCCAGGCGCCATTCTGGGCGGGCTGCTGCTGGGCGTTATCGAACAGTTTGCCGGCGTCTACCTGCCCGACGGCTCCAAGGATGTGACCGCCTATGTGGTGCTGATCGCCACCTTGGTGCTGTGGCCGCGCGGGCTGCTGGGCGAAGCCCACGGACGGCGAGTCTGAGCGGGACCGACCATGCGTTTTGACTACGACACCTCCTACCGCGACGGCAAGCGCCTGCTGCGCTACCCCTCGCAAAAGCTGGCCTACGCGCTGCTCGCGCTGGTGCTGCTGGCCGCGCCCTGGCTGCTGCCCAAATACTATGTGGGCGAGCTGAGCTATCTGTTCATCCTGTCGATTGCCAGCCTTGGCCTGATGGTGCTCAGCGGCTATACCGGTCAGGTCTCGCTCGGGCATTCCGCGTTTTTGGCGGTGGGCGCCTATGCCCATGCCTGGTTCTTGTCGCAGGGCCTGCCCTTTGCGGCCAGCATCCTGCTGGCCATGGCCATCAGCGCCCTGGTGGGTCTGGCCCTGGGCTTGCCTGCGATACGGGTCTCAGGCCTGTACCTGGCCATGGTGACGCTGGCCTTTGCCATCTTGATCGAGCATGTGCTGGGCCGCTGGAAGAGCGTGACCGGCGGCTTCAACGGCCTGCCGGTGGCCGACCCGGTGATGCTGGGCCTGGACCTGTCGGGCCTCAAGTCCTTTTACTTTCTGTGCCTGGCCTGCCTGGTGATCGTGTTGGTGCTGCTGGTGAACCTGATGCGCGGCAAGACCGGCCGCGCCTTTGTCGGCGTGCGCGACTCGGAGGCAGCGGCCGCCAGCCTGGGCATCTGGGTGGCTGGGCACAAGGTGCTGGCCTTCGTGATTTCCGCAGCCGTCACCGGCTTTGCCGGCGCGCTGATGGCCCACCATGTGCGTCACCTCACGCCCGAAGGTTTCAACCTGCTGCTGTCGCTGGAGTTGGTGTTGATGGTGACCATCGGCGGCCTGGGCTCGCTGCGCGGGGCGGTTCTCGGCGCCTTCCTCATTGGCATGGTGCCGGCACTCATCTCGCAGATCAAGCCCCTGCTGGGTGAGCGCATTGCCAAGCAGTTTGGGCTGGAGATTTTCTTCTTCGGGCTGATTCTGGCGGTGTTCGTCCTCTACGAACCCAAGGGTCTCAATGGCCGATGGCTCAAGATCAAGGCGTTTTTTGAGACCTTCCCGCTTTACCGCAAGGACGTGTTCCGCCGCGGCAAGACCTATATGAAGTCGGAGCGCTACCGGTGACTGCCATCCCCGTCCAGAGCGAGTCAGCAGGCGGCCTGCAGGTTCGTGATTTGGCCCTGCGCTTTGGCGGGGTGCATGCGATCCGCGACGTCAGCTTCGAGGTGCGACCGGGCGAAATTTTTGCCATCATCGGCCCCAACGGCGCCGGCAAGACCTCGGTCTTCAATGTCATCACCCGGGTCTTCGATCCGAGCGCCGGCTCGGTCATGTTCAAGGGCCAGGACATCACCCGCACGCCACGCCACCAGGTGGTGTCGCAGGGCATCGCCCGCACCTTCCAAAACATTGAGCTGTTTGAAGGCGCCACCGTGCTCGACAACCTGATGCTGGGCTGCCATCGCTTTGCGCAGGAGAACTTTTGGGGCCAGTTGCTCTGGAGCCCGGCGGTGCGCAACACGGAGGCTCAGTTGCGCGCCCATGTGGAGGACGTGATCGAATTGCTCGACCTGGCGCCGCACCGCAACAGCCTGATCACCGGCCTGCCCTATGGGGTGCGCAAGGTGGTCGAGCTCGGCCGCGCCCTGGCCACCCGGCCCCAACTGCTGCTGCTCGACGAACCGGCCTCCGGCCTGAACCCGGAAGAAACCCGCGACCTGGCCTTTTGGATCGACGACATCCGCAGCGACCTGGGCATCACCGTGCTGATGGTCGAACACGATATGTCCCTCGTGTCGGAAGTGGCCGACCGGGTGCTGTGCATGAACATGGGGCAGGCACTGTCAACCGGCACGCCCGCCCAGGTGCAGTCCGACCCACGGGTGATTGCAGCCTACCTGGGAGCCGACGAGGCATGAACGAGCCCGCCGTCATGAACACCGAGTCGCAAGCACAAGCGCCTTTGCTGCGGGTGCAGAACCTGGAGACCTGGTACGGCCCGATCGCGGCCATCAAGGGCGTCAACATCGATCTTCAGCGCGGTGACATCGTCACCGTGCTGGGCGCCAATGGGGCGGGCAAAACCACCTTGCTCAACACCCTGGCCGGCGTGGTCGACCCCTTTAAGGGCGGCGTGGAATTTTTAGGCCAGCCGATTGCCGGCCTGGACCCCGACGAGGTCGCGCGTCGAGGCCTGGTGCTGGTGCCCGAGGGCCGGCAGGTCTTTCCCTTTCTCACCGTCAGCGAGAACCTGCGCATGGGCGCCTTTGCTCGCCGCCAGCGCGAAGGCCTGGAGCAAGACATCGAGCGGGTTTATCAGTGGTTCCCGCGCCTGCGCGAACGCGCCCAGCAGCAGGGCGGACTGCTGTCGGGGGGCGAGCAGCAGATGCTGGCGATAGGCCGCGCGCTCATGGCCCAGCCCAGCGTGCTGCTGCTCGATGAGCCCTCGCTGGGCTTATCGCCGCTACTGACCCGCGAGATTTTTCGAATCATCGAACGCATCAATGCCGAGACCGGCATGTCCATCCTGGTGGTCGAGCAAAACGCGGCCATTGCCCTGAACACCGCGCACTACGGCTACATCATGGAGCTGGGCCGGGTGGTGGCCGCCGGGCCCTGCGCTGAGCTGCGCGAAAAAGACGACGTCAAGGAGTTTTACCTCGGCGCAGCGCCAGTGCGCGCCGCCGGTGAACAAAGCAAGCAGCGCTGGAAGCGGCGCAAGACCTGGCGATGACAAGCACACAGACCCAAGCCCTCGCCCCAGGCATTGCCGCCGATGCGCCAGCGCCTATGGAAGGCTGCGACACACCGCAAAAGCTCTGGCGAGTGCGCTGCCGCCAGTGGAGCGATCTGCCGGCCCTGCGCCACAAGAAAAAAGGCATCTGGCATACCGTCACTTGGGCGGGCTACTTTGAGCAAGCCCGTGCCCTGGCGCTGGCCTTGCAAGACCGGGGCCTGCAAGCGGGACAGACGGTAGCCATCTTGTCGGAAAACCGCCCCGAATGGCTTTACGCCGACATGGGCGCCCAGGCCCTGGGACTCATTGGCGTGGGCCTGTACCCGACTGCCTCGGCCGAGCAGGTGGCTTTCATCCTGCAAGACAGTGGCGCGCGGGTGTTGATGGTGGAGAACCAGGAGCAGCTCGACAAAGCCTTGGCGGTGCGCGCCCAATGCCCCGAGCTCGAGCACATTGTGGTGATCGACCTGGAGGGCTTGCGCGGCCTGTCCGATCCGCAGGTCAGCAGCTGGCAAGCCTTCATGCAGAGCGGCCTGGACCTGGCGGCCACAGCCGAGGCACAGGCCCGGTTTGAGGCCGCCATCGATGCTGGCCAGCCCGAGCAGACCGCGTTTTTGGTCTACACCTCGGGCACCACCGGACAGCCCAAGGGCGCGATGGTGGCCAACCGCAATTTGGTCTTCCAGATCGCCAGCGCGCCGCAATACCTGGACCTGCAGCGCGGCGACCGCACCCTGTCCTTCCTGCCGCTGTGCCATATCGCCGAGCGCATGGGCACGGTCTACAACCCCCTGGCCATTGGCCCCATCGTCCACTTTCCTGAAAACGCGGGCACGGTGTTCAACGATGTGCGCGAGGTCATGCCGCACCTGCTGTTCGGACCGCCCCGCTTTTGGGAAAAGCTGTATTCGCAGGTCACGCTCTATCTGCAAGACGCGATTCCACTGGCGCGCTGGGCCTACCGCCTGGTGACCGCCGAGGGCGCAGCCATTGCGCAAGAGCGACTGGCCCAGCGTGCGGTGCCCGGCTGGCGTACTGCGCGCTACCGGCTCTTGCAGGTGCTGGTGTTTTCCAATCTGCGCAGTTTCCTGGGCCTGTCCGAGATCAAGACCGCGCTGACCGGTGCCGCGCCGGTGCCACCCGATCTGCTCAAGTGGTATATGTCCATAGGCATAGACCTGATCGAGTCCTACGGCCTGACCGAAACCTGCGGCTTTTGTACCGCCACCCCGCCGTCACGCATCAAGGTCGGCTATGCGGGCGTCAAGGCCCTGGGCACAGAGCTGCACATCGGCGCTGAAGACGAAATCCTGGTGCGCGGCCCCAATGTGTTTGCCGGCTACTGGAAGCTGCCGGAGAAAACCGCCGAGACCCTCGATGCGCAAGGCTGGCTACACACCGGCGATTGCGGTGAGATTGATGCAGATGGCTACCTGCGCATCAAGGACCGCATCAAGGACATCATCATCACCTCGGGCGGCAAGAACATCACCCCCAGCCTGATCGAGAACCAGATTAAGTTCAGTCCCTACATCTCGGATGCAGTGGTGATTGGCGAGGCCAGGCGTTTTGTCACCTGCCTGGTGATGATTGATCCCGACAACGTGGCCAAGTTCGCGCAGGACCAGCAGGTGCCCTACACCGACTTTGCCAGCCTGACCCGCGCGCCGCAGGTGCTGCAGCTGATCCGCGGCGAGATCGAAACCGTCAACAGCCGTCTGGCCCGGGTCGAGCAAATCAAGGACTTTCGCCTGATCGACCAACTGCTGACCGCCGAAGACGAAGAACTCACCCCGACCATGAAGCTCAAGCGCAAGGTGGTCACCACCAAATACGCCTCGCTCATAGACACCATGTATCCACCCTGAGCCGGCCCGCTAAGACCGGCCCAGAAGTTCTGTAACCGTTTTTCACCCGCAACCTAGGAGGAGACACCATGAAAATCAGCAAGCGTCAAATGATGGGCAGCGCCGCCGCAGCCCTGATGGCGGCCGCCGCGCCCTGGACGGCACAGGCCGCCGGGGTCAGCGACAAGGAAATCGTCATCGGCACCCACATGGACCTGTCGGGTCCGGTGGCTGCCGGCATGCCGCAGCTGCGCAATGGCACGCAGATGCGCTTTGACGAAGCCAATGAAGCCGGAGGCATCCATGGCCGGCGCATACGCTTCATCGTCGAAGATAACGCCAGCCAGCCGCAACAAGCGGTCAGGGCGGTCGACAAATTGATCCGCAAGGACGAGGTCTTCGCCCTGGTCAACCCTTTTGGCTCGGGCACCAATGCGGCTGTGGTCAAACGCGCGGTTGACGAAGGCGTGATCTACTTCGCCCCCTGGGGCGCCTCAGCGGTGCTGCAGCAAATCGCCGGCAAGAACCCGCGCCTGTTCACCACCGTGCCCGACTACCACACCACCACCCATCTGGGCCTGACCTGGCTGCTTGAGCACAACGCCAACCTCAAGAAAGTCGGCTGGGTTTATATGGAAGGCCCCTTCGGTGACCTGATCGGCCGCGGCGTCAAAAGCGCCATGAGCGCCAAGGGCATGACGCTGGCCGCTGAAGCCTCCTACAAACCTGGCGAAATCGATTTTTCCAGCCAAGTTGCCCGCATGAGGGCAGCCGGCGTGGACCTCATCGTCATGGCCACCGTCACCCGTGAAACGGTGGGCATGATGGCTGAAATCAAGAAAATCGGCTGGAACAATGTCGCGGTTCTCACGGGTAATCCGGGGCGCACCATGATCGTTGCCAAGCTCGGTAAGGATGCCATCGAAGGGCTGTACGGCGTGGGTGCCTGGAAGATGCTGGACCCCAATACCGCTTCGGCGGCCGACAAGGCCTGGGCCGATTCCTACAAGAAGCGCTTCAACATTGAAGCTGATGAAAACGCCTACCTCGCCTACGCCTACGCCGACTGGTTTGTCAAAGGCCTGCAGGCCGCTGGCCGCAATCTGAGCACCGATGCAGCGGTCAAAGCCTTGCAAGCGAGCACGTCCAACCACCCGGTCTTCCTGGGTCCGGCCAGCTTCAAGAACAACCACTTTGACCCAGAGCTGGTCACCGTCGACCAGGCCAGGGGCGGTATCTGGCGCATGGTCTCGCCGGTGCTCAAGTAAGGCAGTGCACCCCAGTGGCAGGCTGCTCCTCCAAGAGGGCCTGCCCTGGTGGCGAGGACCCGGCTCCCAAACCCCATTGGGTCACTGGTCTTTCATGTGGGAGCGCCGCCCTCGGCGCGATGGCGTTCGATCAAAAGCAGCGCTCGCCGCCACCGCCATCGCCGCGAGGGCGCGGCTCCCACATCCCATCCCCACCGCCGCGAGGATCCGGCTCCTACACCCCATTGGCTCACTGGTCTTTCATGTGGGAGCGCCGCCCTCGGCGCGATGGCGTTCGATCAAAAGCAGCGCTCGCCGCCACCGCCATCGCCGCGAGGGCGCGGCTCCCACATCCCATCCCCATCGCCGCGAGGGCGCGGCTCCTACACCCCATCCCCATCGCCGCGAGGACCCGGCTCCCAAACCCCATTGGGTCACTGGTCTTTCATGTGGGAGCGCCGCCCTCGGCGCGATGGCGTTCGATCAAAAGCAGCTCTCACCGCCACCGCCATCGCCGCGAGGGCGCGGCTCCCACATCCCATCCCCATCGCCGCGAGGGCGCGGCTTATATGGATGCCTCCCGGCTGACAAGCGGTTTTGCTCGATTTTGTGAAGAAGTCGGCTGCATCCTTATATCCGGCCTTGTTTCGGGATGCTTAGTTGATTCCCGTG
>Ga0222712_10000621_pt1 | contig 45775 bp, 24 predicted proteins | sample C33_657DmetaG_FD_165043 | JGI IMG/M metagenome (GOLD analysis project Ga0222712, IMG submission 165043) | Estuarine water microbial communities from San Francisco Bay, California, United States - C33_657D | ecosystem: Environmental > Aquatic > Marine > Unclassified | place: USA: California... | reverse complement strand
ACAAGTAAAAAAAAAAAGCCAATGACAAAACTGAGCTGGTTTAATTTTTCTGACATGGTTGTTTATTTAGAAAAAGATGATGTTCAAAAGGATGGTGATGACCAAAAGGATGATGCTCAATGGTGCTGGCCTCAGGTACCAACGCTTCTCAGTACCATATACCTTTTCGGTGAGGGAATAAACCAGCCCCCGTAATTCCTCGTCAGATTTGGGCTTGGTGAACAAGCTTACGGCAATGGTTGTGAGGAAATTTGCAATCCAAGAGAATGATGCTACTATAAAGGCCTGTCCCATGCCACTGCTTACAGGATAGATGGGAGATATCCATCCGCCCTTGCCCTCTGCAATGGTCAACCCGTGGGTGACTGCTGCAGCAAGGGTACCCGCAACCAACCCCCAAAAGGCACCATGACCAGTCGTTCGTTTCCAGAACATGCCCAGTAAAAAAGTTGCGAACAAAGGTCCATTCACAAAGCTGAAAACCAGTTGAAGAAAATCATTGATGTTGTTAAAACTGGCTGCTATATATGCAGTGCCGATTGAAAACAAGATGCCAAACAGGGTTACGAGTTTACCTACATTCAGGTAATGCTTGTCTGATTTGTTTTTGAAAAAATAGGCCTGGTAGATGTCATAGGTGAAAACCGAATTGAATGCTGTAACATTACCGGCCATGCCACTCATGAATGATGCTATCAGCGCAGTGATGCCCACACCCAGCAGACCACTGGGATAGTAGTATGCAATCAATGAAGGCAGGGTCATGGTATAATCGTATCCTCCTGCAGCATCTGAAGGAATTCTGTAATCACCGGCGTCCATGGCTGATTTTGTAAGGGCAATGGCAATAACTCCAGGAAGAACAACAATCAGGGGCATGAACATTTTTGGGATGGCGGCAATGATGGGAGTGCGTTGTGCAGCACTCATGTTTTTCGCAATCATGGCACGCTGGACCACCAAAAAATCGGTACACCAGTATCCAAAAGACATGACAAAACCAAGTCCAAATATCAGGGACATGAATTGTATGCCCATAGGGTTTGAATCAGGTGATCCCATGTACTTCCATGCATGTGTCAGTTGTGGCTCAAGATTCGTTTTAATCGTATCCCACCCTCCTGCATCCTGCAGTGCAACAATGACCAAGGGTGACAAACCCAAAACGATCAAAAAGAACTGCAGTACCTCATTGTATACTGCACTGGTCAAGCCCCCCAGTAATGTATAGGCCATCACGATGCCCGCTGCAATCCAAATGCAGAGATCAAAATTCCAATGCAGGATTACCTCAAGTAGTTTTGCCAATGCATACAAGGAGATGCCCGATGAAAAGATGGTCATTGCTGCAAAGGTGAGTGCATTCAGCGCCCTTGTCTTTTCATCAAAACGCAGGAAAAGGTATTCTGGCACGCTTCTCGCCTTGCTGCCATAATAAAATGGCATCATGAACACTCCAAGAAAAATCATGGCAAAAATCGCACCCACCCAATAAAAATGGACGGTCATGATGCCGTACTTTGCGCCAGAGGCCACCATCCCCAGCACCTCCTGCGCACCCAGGTTTGCTGAAATAAAAGCAAGGCTGGTGATCCAAAGGGGAATGCTTCGGTTGCTGTTCAGAAAATCATTGCTAGAAGTGATTTTTTTCTTGATGATGAATCCTACGGCAACAACAAAAACAAAATAAATGAAAATGACAAGGTAATCGGCAAAATGAAGACTCATGGCAATCGTTGGCTTGGGTTAATTATGCTTTAAAATAAGCAAAAAATAATTAAATATCCCCGATTGGGTCTAAAATATAGGCGCCGGTTGAACAATTCTTGCATTTAATTTTTAACTTTATTTCAATAAATCAAATCAACTGCAATGCAAAACAATCAATACACTGGTAAAGAGGCCAATCCACTCGCAAGCCTCGACGAATGGGAAGATGACTTGCTTGAAAGGTATCCTGATCCAGAAAAAATTGCGACCGCAAAAGCCACTGAATCCTACAGGAATTACGAGGAACCTGCGCGTGATACTGTACGTGAATTCTACCGCTTGAACCACACGTACCAGACCTACGATTTTGTAATGGAGAAAAGGAGGCAGTACCTGTCGTTTGATAAAAAGGAAATGCCCATCTGGGATGCATTTGATTTCCTGAATGAACTGGTGGACGATTCCGATCCTGATACTGATCTCGATCAGTTCCAACACCTGCTTCAAACCTCTGAAGCCATCAGAAAAGATGGCCATCCGGATTGGATGGTACTTGTGGGCTTGATGCACGACATGGGAAAAGTATTGTGCCTTTTTGGAGAGCCACAGTGGGCTGTAGTTGGTGATACTTTCCCAGTCGGATGTGCTTATTCGGACAAGATCATTTATCCTGAATTCTTCAAGGACAACCCTGACTTCAACAATCCGCTGTACAATACCCAATATGGCATTTATGAGCCCAACTGTGGGCTGCGCAATGTGCACATGAGCTGGGGGCACGATGAATACATCTATCAAATGATGAAGGACCATCTTCCTGAATCAGCCCTGTACATGCTTCGCTATCATTCATTCTATGCATGGCACCGCGAAGGGGCTTACGAACATCTTCTGGATGATCACGACAGGGATATGCTGAAATGGGTGCAGCTGTTCAATCCATACGACCTTTATTCAAAGTGTCCTGAACCTCCGGATTGGAAAGTATTGAAGCCTTATTATACAGCGCTCATTGAAAAATACCTTCCAAGAACGCTGAAGTTCTAAAAGCAAAAGAGATACCTTGATGGTATCTCTTTTTTTTATCTTCTCAGTATGTTATAAGCCTCCCTTTGAAGTTTGCATTTCCAGGACAATCCTGCAATTTACTTCTTCACATATTTTTGGAGTTTGGGAACCTTGAGTTTTACGAGGTTTTCCATCACTATCGATGCATTGAGCTTGGCACCATCCAGGTTGGTATGGGTATGGTCAACGGGAAAGAAAGGCCTGACCTTGTCGGCACCCATTCCTTCATATCTTGCGGCAATGATATCATTCAAATCAATGAACAATGCACCTTCGGCCAATGCAACTTCCCTGGCCCATTTGGCATAGCTTTCAGTCGACCTCAACACTTTTCCATTTTTCCAATCATTTCTGGGAATGGGTGAGCATACGATGGGAATTGCACCCGCCTGTTTGGTATCACGGATGTACTTGCGCATGTACCAACCAAAAGTGTATACGGTTTCATTGATTTTACGGATGGGATTATAGGTCTTCGCACTGTCCTCACCAATTCCCCTGATGGTGCCTCTTGCACGGGCGGTATCATCCAACGGACCAGCATCATTGTGCCCAAATTGCATGATTACAAAGTCCCCTTTTTTAAGTTTAGATGAAATTCTTTCCCACCGGCCTTCAGTGATGAAAGTACGGCTGCTGCGTCCACCAATGGCATGGTTTTGAACGCTGAGCTTTGAAGTATCGAAGTAATCGGCGATAAAACTCCCCCACCCCCACTGCTGGCTCTTGCCCGTTCCATCTCCATTTCTTACGGTGGAATCACCAATGATGTAGAACGATTTCTTTTCTCGGATGAAGATCGAAAATGAAGATGCCATCAAAAAAGAACAAAGCAGCAAGCCAAAATAATTTTTCATTTTGTTGTAGATTTTTTATTGATCCTGATGTTGGGCAATGGAGGTTGCTTCATTCCATGGCCAAGAAAATAACTGGTATGGGGAGGTTGATTGTAGGCCACATTCTGCCATGCAATGCTCACACGGTATTGTGGATCATGCATGAGGGTATGCAATTTGATGTCAGTAGGCACAGAAGTTGAAAAAATCATCAACCGGCTATTGTCGGATGAACGCACCAGTATTTCTTCACGCCAATCACCCAAAATATCTGCACTGAGGCAAGGGTTGGCTTTTGATCCATTGATGGCTTGTCCTCCAAAATCTTTCCCTTCAAATATTTTCTCAGCAACACCTGCTTCATGCTTCCACTTGAAAACGGATATTCCATTCAAGACTTCACACAAAGCATCCCCATCCCAATAGATGCCCATGTTGCATGCAGGCGATTGTGCTGCAATGGTATTGCCTTTGACATCAAACATCCCCCGAATGCCCGCACCGGCTACCCAACTTTCAGCACCCGGAAAGCGAGGATCAATGTCGATGGAAAGCGCTCTGCCAGGACCTTCACCATCTTCGCCTGCTCTGATGGAAGCTTTTTTCCAAATGATCTCACCAGTCTTGGCATCCCTGAAATTGGCTCCTGCATCGCCAAACTTTTCTTGGGTACTGAACACTTCCAATCCTGGCCTTTCCGGATCAAGATCGCTGACATGCAAGGCGTCTGCGTGTCCAATTCCGGTTGAATACAGCCCCTTGCCATTGTCGTCAATGGTCATCTGACCATAGATGATTTCATGCCTGCCGTCGTTATCTATATCTGCAACGGTGAGGTTATGATTTCCCTGACCGGCAAATACATTGTTGCCATCGTTGTTTGAATCGAAGGTCCATCGCTGCTGCAGTTTCCCATTTTTAAAGTCCCATGCAGCCAATACTGTTCTTGTATAGTATCCCCTGCACATCACCAAGGATGGATGAATGCCATCCAGGTAGGCGATGCAGGCAAGAAAACGATCCACCCTGTTTCCATAGCCATCACCCCAAAGACTTTTCAATTGATCAACACTCGGATGTTCAGTATCCGGGTGACGGGGAGGATTGTAAGCGACGGTATGGATTGCAGCACCAGTTAGTCCATTAAAGACGGTAAGATACTCTGGTCCTGAAAGGATATAACCGCGCTGGTTTCTGTAATCCCTTGTGCTGTCACCAATGGGAATACCTTTCCCGTCAATGGTGCCATCTGCAGTTTTCATTGCAATTTCAGCCTTCCCATCTCCATCAAGGTCGTAGACCATGAACTGTGTATAATGCGCGCCTTCGCGAATATTTTTACCCAGGTTGATTTGCCAAAGCATCTGGCCATCCAAAGTGTAACATTGAAAAATAGGAGGATCGGTAAATCCTGCCCTTGAATTGTCAGCACCCTTGCCCGCCATGTGGAGCAGGATTTCATATTGGCCATCACCATCCATATCGCCAACACTGGCATCATTGACTGCGTAGCCCGGTGGTGTATGCAATGGCAGTGAAATATAGGGCGTTGCACGGGCCTTGAGCAAAAATGAATTGCCCCTTTGCTCCTCTTTTCCCGCTCGTACCAATTTTACTGTGTAACGATGGTCGACCATTGAATCTTGGCCATCATCTGTAAATCCTGTTGCACCTGCAATTGGGAACTTGTTCAATTTGACGGTTTTTCCGGCAGTAGAGCGGTAGAGGTTGAATGTGCTTGCATAGGGCTCATTGCCCAGCAACCTCCAACTTACAAATATCCTTCCGTCGCCACGCTTTATCGCAACAACTCCCCTGTCCAGGAACTCCATCTGGTACTGGGCATGGAGGGTTGACCCAAAAAAGAATATAACAGCAAGCAGCAGCTGGATGAATTTACGCATGGTTTTTTATTGTTTTAGCCTTTCCTCTTCTGCCATGTTGGATGCTTTTTTCCGTTCAATTGGTCGGTTGGTAATATCCAATCGTGTTCCTGAGAAATTCCAGTCTTTGGTGAACTCCATTGTTCCAAGGGATTGTGCTGAAATAAAAGCGTTTTGAAAGCTGAATCCTTCCAACAAGGAGTTGGGCAGTCCATTGATCTCAAAGGCTTTTACAGCGTTTGTAATGCTTACATTTTTTATGGTGATATTTTTTGCATGAGGGATACCTTTTTCAACAGGGGAAACCTTTTGAAGCATAGACTTCCAGTGCGCAGGAATTGTTTCCATCGTATAGCCCTCAGGAAGGGTTGAATAGCTATAAGCAGGATACCAATTGAGGTTGAACTGGTATGCATTCATGACAGCGTCCAATTTAGAATCAACAAACTGGATGTCTTCTATGGTTCCACCCCTGGTTGTTGCAGATTTGATCCGCAGTCCATTGTCGGTGTGCTGTGCAGAAAGCTCGGATGCATATACATGCCTGATGCCTCCAGAAGTTTCACTGCCCAGTGTAAGAAGGCCTGCCCCCCTGCGTGCAATGCTTTTGCGGATGACCACATATTCTGTAGGCCTGTTCACCCGCAAGCCATCCCAATCACGACCAGCCTTCAGGCAAAAATTATCATCATTGCAATCAATATCACAATTTTCAATCAGTGTCCAGCTTGATGAGTCCACATCAATTCCATCTGTGCTTGGGCCACTGCCGTCTTCATTGTTTTTGATCGTAATTCCATCAATGGTAAGGTGAGATGAATACAGCAGCTGCACAGTCCAGAAGCCTGCATTCTTGAAAGTGAGTCCCTTGACTGTAATGTCTTCTGCATCCTGCACCAGCAATGTCCTTACCCGTTTGGCATCATAGTCTACAATCCAACGCAGTCCTTTCTTGTCATAATCCTTTCGCATGGCCCAATATTTGTCCCAGCAAAACTTGCCCCTTGCGTTGATGGCTCCCTTTCCCGTAATGGCAACATTTTTAACTTTTATGGCATTGATCAGTGCGGCTGGCCAAACCATTTCAATGCCTGCAATTCTTGTACTGATGTCCGGGTAATCGTTGAAATCCTGAGAGCCAAAAATGGTGGTGTTTTCATCAATCCTCAGGTGGACATTGTCCTTTAAAAAAATAGATCCGGAGACATATGTTCCGGGCTTGAAAACAACAACTCCGCCTCCTTTTTTTGCACAGGCATCAATGGCCTTTTGAATGGATGATGTACACACTGAGGAATCATCTGCAACAGCCCCATAGTCATTGACAGAAAATACAGCTGTTGCATGTGGCGATTTTCTGGCACCCACTTTTCTTGTCCATTCCGGAGCAACAGATTGTGCAATGAGCATGTTGACCTGAGAAAAAAAGAGCGTCAGAAAAATAACAAAACGAAAAGATACCATGTAGTAAAAATTTAAAACCGCATTCGTAAAGTAGTTCATTCAATGGGCCATTGTATCCTGCACCATCCTGCATGACCTTTAACCGCAAAATAAACAGTGAAACCAATCAATTGATTTCCCTTTTCAAGGTCAATCCCATCATGCCGATGATCACATCATTGGCAATGCTGCGCAGTACCAAGCGATCCAATATTTTTTCCTTGTTCAAAGCAAGATCCAATACTGAAGCAGCGCCCCCGTCAACACCAAAACCTGAATACCCCTTGATACCAACATATTTTATCCTTCCTTCCAATTCCCTTCCTGTCTTGAGCGAAATGCGGATGGGTTTGTTGTCGGCAGTGGTAAATGCATATCCGTCTGAATAAAGGTCCTGTTCAATGGGCCACCAGTTTTCAGGATTTTTCAATTCAAGTTTTTCAAAAGTCCCATCCTTGTAATACAACAATATTTCACCATTGGTAAGCCTGCTTTGCATGGCATTGGTGGTACCCGCCATTAAAAAATATGCATACAATGCTTTGCCCTCAAGGGGAATCGAAATTGAATCAGGAAAATGATCCCACATCGATGTAAATGCAATATTTTTTTTCTGGCCATCAGCAGGTGTCGCAAAAACAAGTTTATTGCGGGTGACATAGGTGTCTTTTTCCTCTGCCATTTTCCGGAATCCTGAATCATTGATTTCAGGATTGATCAAGGGATATGCCCAATTCCCGATGCCCTGAGTGGGAAGTTGCAGCGTGGGAACTGCAGGCCTCGGTGAACTGTATTTGTTTTTGAAAATATTCGTCACCTTGTCATTGAAAACCTGACGGAGACTGATGGTGTCAAATTTGGTTTGCTTGGCCACCAATGATGCTGTTGAGGAAAATTTCTGTGATGGGGTGATGTACAAATCAAGCGGCTGCCACCATTTCATTTGCCCCTGCTCAGACAGGAGAAAAATGGTTGCCACGCCATTTCCACTCACAAAAGATGTCATCTTGCGCGCACCCAGTTGGGGCAATGACATCACCGATTGTGGGTCCAGGATTTCAGTGAAGCTCCCCCGGTTCCTGGAAACAGAAATGGACTTTCCATTTTGTACTGTCTTGGGATAGGCTGGAATTTCCAATGGGTGGCCAGCCCAATGCAATTCAACGCTATACTTGTCTGCACGTTGGGCCAATACCCTAACCATGGGTATTCCAATTGCGTCATTGACCTGTTCCCATCTGGCATTTACACCATTGATTGTAATGGAACCAATCTGGTCCATTCTTGCGGGGATCTCCAAAAAAACTTGTATCGAATTGCCCCAAACATGCTTGATGCGGTATTGCTCAATCAGGCCACTGCGTTTGTAAGAAAAATCAATGTCATCTGTTTTCAAGTTGGCGTAAGGCCAGGTGGAAGGAAACCCCGGCTTGATCAGAATTTTCCCTTTCATCAGATCGGGTTGAATACCAAAAAGCCCTTCTACCAAACTCCTTCCCGTCATGCCGATGGCATCAGCAAAATCACGGTACAATTCGCCTCTGATGGCATCGTAAAATGTCAGCTGCTGTATATTACCAGGGCTCGCGCCGAGAAACATGCTTTCCATCAATGAACTTTTCCAGAGCTGAAAGGCGTTTTCCCGCCTCCCTCCCTGCCATTCGGCAAGCGCTACATGCATCAGCTCAGACAAGGCTACATTGTTCAATGACCAAGTGTAGGGCTGCCAATTCGTTGTAGAAATCGTAAACAATGAAGTATCCTTCAGGCCTTTTGCCAATATTGGAATGTGTGGAATGTGGTGATCAATGTAGCGAAGTGCCTGGTAAGACTGAAACGGATTGGCCACTTCCCCATCGATGGCATGGTAGATTGTCCAAATGCCGGGTGCAGCATGGACCAATTGATTGCCCAACAAGTCCTTGTATTCTGCATACCAACCCTTCTTTCCCAACCAAAGGGATGCATTGACTGCTTTCAGAATTTTTTCAGCCTCTGATCTGTATCTGCTTCCATCCTCACCCAGTATTGCAGCCAATTCAGCAGCAAGTTTATTTGCACGAAAATTGTATGCGGATGAATGGGTGACACCACCCCCACTGTACTGCAGTGCGTCACTGGCCCAAATGGCTGCATATGCGTCATAAAGCCCATCACCATCCACATCAAAATTGCGTTTTTCCCAATCGAGGTGGCGGGTCAACAAAGGCCATACTTTTCTAAGAAACACAGAATCACCTGTCCATTTGAAATGATTGAGCAACTGATCAATGAAAACGAGGTTCATGTCGTAATGATGCGCCCGTTTATCTCCTCCCGGATTTCGGGAAATGTACCCACTGCTGAACAGAGAAGTACCTAATTTTTCTGCCTGTCGCGCCAGGTTGAGTGCTGTATCTGCCTCTATTGGGGCTGACAACGGAGCAGTGACCTGTGACTTTGCATAACCCTCGAAATGCATTCTTGCTCTGTAGTGCCAACCCATGACATCAGCAACGTAGGGGCCTCGCCAACCATTCAGTCGCATCCTCCATGCAACAGCACCATGCATGAAGGATGGCTCCTCCCAAATGGCATCTGCAGCAATTCCCAAAGCCGGCGCCAAAGCATTGATGTGGACATCGGGTGTATTCACCTGTATCTTCTGGGCAATTTTGTTTCTCAGTGAATCCGTGTACAAAAAATATGCAGGCAGTGCATCGTATGCAACAGGAGCTTTGTCTTGTTGGACATTGAGGTGAAAGTAAAGAGGATTGCTTGCTGAAACCGGCACCATTCCGCTCAAAACAGGTAGTTCGGCAGCGGTGGAAGACAAGAATTCTTTCAGGGTATGCTGCAGCTTTGCATCACAAGTTTTCCATGCGGTTGAAGGGGGGAAAACACCATCGATCTTTTTTTTGTTGTTGTCAAATGCCAGCCTGAACTGATATCCGGCGGTTTCAAATCTGTTGTCAGCGCAGTAGTCAGGCTGCAGGTAAAATGAAGACTCTGGATCGGCTCCAATATCGCCATCCCGCGAGAATTTTTTTCCTGTAGCACCGCCATATACCACTACCAACTTGAGTGCCTCAGGCAGACTTGCTCCATCAACTTTCACAGTAAACGCCTCACGGTCAAAAGATGCCATTGCTTGGACATAGAGCTTTCCCTTCCCAAACAGATCATCCTCAATCTCATAGCGCATGGCACCAGCATGGTAAACAGCTTTTATGCGTTTACATTGTATCAACCATTTGGAGGAATCATTCAGGACAATTCCAAACTTCATGTTACCTCCCATCCCTGGAAGATAAAGTGCAAACTCTGGAAGATCTCCTGCTTCCGCCCGGAATGCTGTATTGCCACCATACAAGGCCCGGTTGAATCTTCGGGTGCCGTTTTCAATGACAATGTCTTTCCCTTCAGGATGGTAACGCACGCTGCGTTCAATTCCATGCCAAGGCACTTGTTGTTGGGACCAACCAGATGCACCCAAGCACATAAAAAAAACAATGCCATAAATCCTTGCCACCATGGTTAAAATATTTTATAAAGGGCTTTTGATCAACAATGCATCTACTACATCTACTGCATCTACTGGAAGATGAAGTCTGGATGTGGTCTTGGTCATCATGGGGTAATCCCAACTCCAGGTTTTGTTCCAGGAGTGTTTTTTTTGAACCAACTTCAGTGTTGCCTTCATGATGGACTTTCCTATGTCATGAACAGGCATGCAATTGATTTTTTCATGAGCATGAGCGATTGAATTATTGATGTGCGATCAGCACAACCGGCCCCTTGAGGCCAGCTTTAACAGGTGACCACCCTGAAGCATTGAAGATGCCATTGATGGCATTTTCTTTTTTCCGGGCAGGCATGTTGACGTTGTAAAATATTTTCCATGGCAGGTTATTCCTGTCCATGTATGCGATGCGGTTGGCCATCAAACTTGCTACAACAACTTCCAGCTTATTTTCTTTTTGAAGCAGGCTGTCAGGCAGCGCTATCCTGAAAACCGGTCCAATAAAGCTCCCAAGGGATTTTCCGTTCAACAGCAGCTCTGCTGTTGCAGAAAGTTCGCCAAGATCAAGTGTCCAACGAGAAGCCTTCTGGTCTGGCATGGAAAATGTGGTAGTATACCTTGCAGTACCCGAATAATCCTTTGCCCCTGCATTTGGCAGCACACTCCAATACTGCGTGCTATCCATGTTGATGGATGCAGGAATGCTTGGGCCGCCTTCAAGAAATTCAAGCTTCCATTTTCCCTTCAATGGAAATGACATGGTTACTGCGCCAGGGTAATCGAATTTTTCCAATTGTTCGCTGGATGAAATGGACTTGAGGAGAATTGCATCATGCGGACCTAGGGCAATTCTTATGGCAAGTTTCCCGTCTGCGGTAACTTTTGTCATTGGCGCTGTAACCTTTCCTGACATGGGATCAAAAAAAGCAAAAGATTGGTTTGCCCTTCCAGGAACAACAACCCATTCATCCAGTGCTTTTTCATTGCGGTTGTTGATGAATGTGATCTTTCCATCCGGAAGAATCCTTCCAACAGAATGAAATCCCCTTGTCTCAAAAGGTCTTTTATCCAATGCAATTGACGAGAACAATGCGTCCATATCTTCTGCTAGAATCCATTTTCCTTTTCCTACATTGGCCATTTTCGTTTTTCCCACACTGGTAAACTGCATTATAGACAAAAGATCTTTGAATATTTTTTGTCTTGCGGGCAGGTTTGCAAATCCGGGAACGTCAGATGGCATTTTTTTGTAAGCCATGATGGTTGCACCCTGCATTGAAAGGTCAACAAGCTTTACCAAGGAAGATGCATCAAGCAGATCGATGGCGGGCAACAGAATTGTTTTGTAAGCATTCCCTGAAGTCAGAATGGCGTCTTGATTGTACTTGAATTGTTGCAACTGCCGGTCAGAGAAAAAATCGAAACCAATGCCTTTTTCCTGCATCCACTTTGACAGGTGTTCAAAATCAGAATGCTCAAAATTCTTTTCCATGCCATCGAAATGCTGTAAAAGCGGGCCACCCGTTTGAGCATACTTGTCAACAATGGGATAATATACAAGCACTTCATTGTCTGGCTTGCCCTGCTGGAGAAATGACTGAACCTTTGCAATATAAGTGTTAAGGACGTGAAAGTCTTTCCACTGTGGATTGACCTGTTGGAAGTGAACTGCGGCGTAAAAAAGCCATCCAGGCCAGGGAGCATCTTTGGGTGAATAGGCTGTTCCATGATAGACAATATGGTTTACCCCACCCAAAAAATAAAGATCAATGGCTTTTTTTACGTCCCCCCACGTTGAAAGAAAATGTTCGTTCAACCAGGTCGCTGATTCGGCAGAAACCAATTTTTTACCACTCACGTTTGCAGCAGAAGATGCAAATTTAAACCGCAAGAGATCTGTCCCTTCTGTTTCTGGTATATCCACAACATCGTAAAGATCCAATGTGTTTGCGGGTGATCCATGCGACTGGTTGCGAAGCATTTTTTGCTTGCCATCACCCCATTTTTTCCATTCCCTTGTAAAATTGTTTAGGATCAGTTCGTCAATCACTGACCTGTAATCATACAGCACCCTGCTGTTTCTCTCTTTGTCTGCATTTCCAAAAAGGGCTGGCAGTTGGGTACGCAGGTCATATCCTTTTATTTTTTGAAACTGGGTAAACATGTCATTGGTCCAGTTTGCCTGCCCTCTTGCATCATCAACCTCATATGAATCATTGAAAAATCCCCTCAGGTATGAAAGGTCATGGCCTAGAAATGCAGTATCGAACTTTTTAAAATAATTGGTGGCTGCCCTGCTCGAAAAATGATCAATGGCATAGCCTTCGCCACCTGGAGCTGCCCGCTCCACCATCTTGCCGTGGAGCCCACTGAACAGGGCATATACCTTCCAACGGCCTTCTGGCACAGACCAATTCAACATGCCGGATTGTTCAACTTTTCCAGAGAGGTCAATGGATTGTCCATTTTCATTATACGCAACAACTGCTTCTAAGGGAAGCGAACCAGGATACTGAATTTGATCCAGTGCAAGCCCCTGAAGGTCTTTGTTTGCCTGCGGTGGATTCACCAACTGGGCCACATTGACTGTTTTTTGGTTGGCTGTTCGCACCCAAGGCTCACGCTTGTACTCAATTTTTTCATTGAATGTTGTGCCACCATTTGCATCATAGGTTTTGAAATAAACAGACTTGCTTGCGTCTTCATTTCGAACCCAGGGTCCACCAAATGGCCAGCCAGTTGCGTTGGCCAAATCAACGCCCAGATCCAGTTCCCTGGATTTTTTTAGGGTATGTGTAAGCGCATCCATCCATGCTGGAGAAAGAAATGAAAGGTATTCCTTTTCCTTTCCTATGGCTCCATAAATGGGTGTAATCTCTACACCGCCCAATCCAGCCTTTTGAAACGCCTCCAGGTTCCAAGAAAGGTCCTTTTCATTTACTGCACTTCCCTGCCACCACCAGCGGGTCCAGGGTTTCATGGTATTGTTGATGCTGGGCCATAAAGTGAGAGTAGTTTTGGATGTGGCAATTTCTACTGCATACACGTTTTCAATGCCTTCAAAATTAGCCCTAAAAATTACCCACTTGTCATCTGGACTGAAATGCACATTGGGTTCTAGTTTATAGCCATGGTGTTTCATGTCTACCAGCTTTTCTGCTTCTAATTTATCGCCATTGGGTCTGAACAGATAAATCCATTGTGCATTTTGTGCCCGTGCAACCTGGCCAGGATCTGCACCATCTCCACAAAAAAGTTGCTGGTTGTTGGAAAGATTATAATGTATAGACCATTCTTCGCGCTTAAGGCTGTACTTGATTTCCTTACCGGTTTTGACATCAGCACCTGCAACAAAAAAAGCAGTACTTCTGGGTTGCTGAAGATCAAACCAAATTGTTTTGCCGTCAGGAGAAGGCCATTCATGGCCTGCAATCTCATTTTCCATGGTGCGCTTGTGCATCAACATGGTTTGTTGTGTTGATAACCGAATGGTCCAAATCCTGTCAACCTTGTGCCAGGGACCCTCATGACAAAACATGAGGAGATCTGGATCTGTGGTAGAGAATTGCACATGGTTGAGCCATGCAGCATCTGAATGTATTTCTTTCAACGTTCCTTTTTCAATGTCAATGATGAAGAGGGCACGTGGCAATTTTGCTTCGTAGATGAGGTTGAAATAACTGCTTTTTTGTGGGTTGTTCCTGAATATTTCACGCTCCTTTTCTTCAACCCTTACCCCTGCTAAGTATTTTCCGTTGGCATTGACAGCAGCCACAGCTCCCCTGTAGCCGTTTTTGAAAACATAGACAAGATTGGTTTTTCTGGTTATCGCATTTACCGAAAAAACAGTGTCCTGGATTTGATAAAAAACATTGCCCGACTTTGCGTGTACAATTTCACCATTCATGGGTTTTTGGTGAAATGTCAACTGCGTTGATTCCAGCGTTTTAAGATCAAGCATGTGCAGTTGCTTGTTCCTTGAATTGACAGAGGAAGTCTCCTGCTTGGTGATGCCAGCAAGGTTGTTTTTGTCGCTGCTGTAATACACCATTTTATTTCCGATAAATGGATGGTTGTGGAAATAGAATGACAGGTTGCTTGTGTTTTTTTGCCTTGTCAACTTCACTACCCTGTGACCTGTAGCACTATCGATCCACTCATTGGGCATTTTTTTTCCCCCTGTTGACAATACAGGCTGGGCAATGACATTGCTAATATGCAACAAAAAATACAGGCAAAAAACAAGAATCGGTTTCATGTATAAAAATTTAATTTCCATCAGGCTTTATGGCATTGACCAGAGCCCCCATGGGAAGATAGAATTTTTCAAAAGACAATGGATGGCTTGGATCATACGCTTGAAAACCCGGAAGAATGAGGGATCTTAGAGATGAAGAAGCCAAGGCTGCAGCGACACATTTAGCCAATTCATATGCGCCATAAGTGGAAAAATGGGTATTGTCTTCCAGCTTTTTATCCTGCCCAGGAAAAGTATTCGCAGGAAAGTGCACGAAAGCCTTGAGTGATTTATCAGGACCCCAGGCCTCATACAATTCCTTGCTCATGGCATTCAAATCAACCAACAAAACATTTTCATCAGCTGCTGTTTTGCGCATGGCATCCGGATAATCGAGCAATGTATTGACAATCTTACCTGCTGCATCAAAATTCCTCCTGTGCATGGAGGTCACCAGCACAGGCGTAATACCACGGCTTCTTGCTTCAGCAATCCATGTTTTAAGGGTAGACATATAGGTAGTGAAAGGATCAAGATGACTTCCACCCGGCTTCTGATCATTGTGCGCAAACTCGATGAAAAGATAGTCTCCGGGCTTTGCCATCGACCATATTTTTTCAAGCCGTCTTGCAGAAGCAAAAGAACGCATGGCTTCTCCCGATTCTGCATAATTTGCGATGATGGCTTTGCCGGGTACAACCATGGCTGGAAACATCTGCCCCCAGGCGGCCCAGGGTTCCTTGTCCTGATCAACCACAGTAGAATTGCCTGCGAGAAAAATCGTTGGAGTAGTATGATTGGGGGTAATTTCAAGCGCACATATTTTTGGCAATGAGTCGTTGAATTCAAGCGTCAGGAGATTGTCCCAATGCAAATAAGCAGACTCCCTTGGCTTCAATCTGACCCTTGAAACCACCTTGCCTTCAGGGTTCCTGATCATGCTGTCACGCAGGTGAATGGAAAATTCTTTTGCAAGAATTTGACCTTTTGCAGTGATGGTTTGGCCGGTCATGAGCCTTCTGCATTCTGCACGGATGATGGTAGAAGAAACACCTTTTTTATCCCCGAGCAATACTTTGATATCATAGTTGCCCTCAGGTAAAAGCACTGAAAAGTAAATGGGTTTATCTGAGGTGATATACGTTCCTTCCAGGGCATTACCTGCCCTCATTACGGCCACTGGCGTAGATTGATGGCTGAAACCATAACCAGTTTTGGAAGAAAAAATGGTCTGGGGAGTTACTGCGATAAAACCCTCTGCAGCCTTCTTAGATCCAAAATCAAAACGGAAAGATTTGCCCTGGGATAAACCCACTGCGTGGAGCAGCGCAAACAGACAAAACAACTGTATTTTCATGACCCTGCAGTTTTAACACACCAACACCAGCAGATTTTTTTTGACAACAAAAACAGGTGTTTACCACTTGAAAGGAAGGTACCAATCCCTGGCCAACAATTTGGCCCTCGCAGTTGATGCTGCACCTGCCGAAACACCAGATTTGATCAACTTATTGTACACCTTGTCAGCAACAAACGAGGGATCATTTCTCCTGATAGCAATGCGCAACAGGTCGGGCCAGCGTGTTCCCTCAAAAGCATTTTCCAAAGCCGTTTCCTTGATCAAGCCATTTTCTATTGAGAGCAAACTGTCCGATGCTGGAATGGCGAGATCCACAAGATTTGCCCTTGACCGAATACCAATGTTCCTGTACCAGTCGGCACGGTAATAAGGAACACCTGTACTTCCACTGTTTCTGGCATCAAAATTGAATGGGTACGGTTCGTTGAGCGTATTGTGGAAATTGGTCACATCAGAACCTGGCGCCGGGAAGGCACCAGCTATACCGCTGTTCAACAATCCCCAAGCCAATTTATGTTTTCTTGAGCGGTTGGCTGCTTCAGAAAAGCGCATGTGCAAATGGGTTTGGCGAAACAAAAACCATTTTCCTGTTTTAGCCAATGGATTGACAGGAAGCAGAGAGCTGTAGTTTAAGTAATTGTAAAGGTACTTCATGACCACAGGCTGACCTCCAATTTGCTTGGTGCTCAACAGACCACGTGCATCGTATGGGATGGAACCACCTTGCGCTGGTTTTTGTGTTTCGGCATTCCACATATCGGTTACCAATTGTGATGGCCGAACAGTATAACTTCCACCAACAGGAGAAAACAAACGAATCAATGGATTCTCTGGATTGAACTTGCTGTCGAAAGGAAGCACCCATACCCACTCACGGTCAAATCCACTGCTTCCAAATGGCTGTTCAAACATGATTCTCCATTGTGTATTTTGAACCAATGTCGAAGCGTCGCCGGCACGTGAATAGGAAATATAATGATCTACATCACCATTGCTGTCCCAACCCACTTTATACAGGCTGTAATACTGCCCTCCGGCAACACCCTGTGTTCCAGTTTCCATGACTTCACGGTAATTGACAGCTGCACTTTGATAATTTCCTTTCCAAAGGTAGAGGTCACCAAGAATGACTTTTTTGTTCACAAAGAATTTTTGGGTCTGGTACCCATCGACAGTGATGTTGAGGTTGCTTCCAGCAGGATAAAGGTCCTTGTAAGGCAGCTTTTCTGTAAAAGCAATCAGCGAATCCAGCAGGGCATCAAATCCGATGACTGGATAGGTATCTGGATTTTTTACTTCGTCCACATTTTTGATGCTGCTTGTCACATATGGTACCTTTCCAAAATGAATGCCCAGTTGAAGATAAATAAAAGATCGTAAGGCCCCGATATCAGAGTACCTTTGATTGAACTCCAATTCAGTCATCTTGTTTTGCACCTTCATTTTTTTGAAATTCTCCAGCACATCGTTGCAGTTGAGGATCAATTCGTAAAAAGGCTTGGGGCTTGCATACGGATTGTCAACCCCCACTGCATGGGTGCTAATCTGCCTCAGGTTTTCATCGGCATTTTGGGTACAATCCAGCAGATCTCCCCTTAGTTCATTCAAAATGATGTAGCGGTCAGCCAACCCCATGAATTTGCCATAAATTCCCAGAACTGCGGCATCAGCATCATAAACGTTTTGGTACATCTGGCTTTGGTCCAGTGTATCTTTGGGCTTGATGTCAAAAATCTTTTGGCATCCTGTTGAAAAAACAGCAGCAACCAAGAGCAGCAGTGCTGTTTCCATCCTACATATTTTCATGATATCTCTTTTCCTTTTCATAAAATTGTTTTTTCAATCCTCATTGCACTGCATTAAAGTCCAATCCTGATGCCCATGGTAACAGACTTGAACAAGGGATCCAAACCATTGTCGATTCCTTGGGCAAAACCTGCATTACCTGCACTAAACTCAGGATCGTAGCCCATGTATTTTGTGAAGGTGAGCAAGTTGTTTCCCGTCAAGTATAAAGATGCATTTTTAACAAACTTCTCTTTCAGGAAAAGGTCATAGGAAAGGGTGATGTTGCGAAGCCTGAGGTAGGAACCATCTTCTATCCATCGGTCGCTGAACCTGTTGTTTCCGCGAGGATCACCAAAAGAAACCTTGGGCATGCTCGTTACCTGTCCCTCGGTGCGCCAACGGTTCACAACACTGTTGAGTTGATTGTCGGTTCCGCTGGCAGATTCGAGATAGTATCTCAATTGATTGAAGATTTCATTTCCTTGAGAGAATGTAAAGAGTGCATCGATGGTAAACCTTGCTACTGAAAGCTTGCTTGAAAAACTGCCATGGAAACGTGGCGCAGCGGACCCAAGCTGTTGCATGTCTTTTTCGTCAATAATTTTGTCACCATTGAGGTCAACAAATTGAACATCCCCGCCTTGAAAATTGGAATAGGATCCATCTGCATTTTTTGTTTTCAACCCTGACGCAACCGCATCTGTTGAATTGGCAAAGACACCATTGGTTTTGTAACCAAAGAAAACATTGGCAGATGCTCCATTTTGTGTTATAATGGTAGCACCATGTGTATTGGTAAGAAATTGGTCATTGGGAACCTTGATTATTTTATTTCGGTTTGTGGCATAGTTGAAACCAAGATCCCATTTCAGCGCTGGGCGATTGATGGCCCGCATGTTGAACATTGCTTCGAAACCACTGTTGCGCATTGCGCCTCCGTTCGTCAACACATTTTCAAAACCAGAACCACTCAATACTTTTTCATATACCAACATGTCTGTGGTTGTGGATGAATAGAGATCAAGGCTCATGGCTACCCTGTCATTCCAGAATGCAACATCGATACCTGCATTCGCCTTGGTGCTTGTTTCCCATTGTATGGATGGATTGGGCACACCTGAACGAACCAATCCCTGCATTCCGAGAAAATTCTGTGAAGTATAGGTCTGACGTGCAGTATAATTCCCAATATCATCGTTTCCAGAGCGGCTCAACGTTGCGCGCAACTTGAACAAGTCAACGCGCGATGATGTTCCAAAGTCGGACCCGGATGAAACGATCCATGCTGCACCCAATGATGGCATAAAAGCATATCTAACACCATTGATGCCCAGCCCGGATTTTGCATCAGGGCCAAACCTGGAAGACCCATCCATGGCCGCACTGAATGTGAGGAACAACCTTTCTTTGAATCCATACTCGGTGCTGAAATAGCTGTTCATCCAATTCCACTCATTGATACCACCACCAGTCTGCCTGAGCGCACCCACACCATTTTGAACACTGATCAGCTCATCAGTGGCAGAATTGTACCCAAGGGTATAATCCTGTTCAGCAGCATTCTTCTGATAGCGGAGACCAATGCGAGAAGCAACTTGATGATCATTGTTGATGGTTTTGTCATATTCCAATTTGGCATCAAAATATGTAGAAAATAGCCTTCTCACCTGTGTCCCCAATCTGCTGTCTGCAATGGCATTGCTCAGGGTATCGTCAGCTACACCTTTTCGTGGCAAAAAAATATTCTCCCGGTTTTTATCATAGAAAACACCAATCATGGCGGATGCTTTCAAAGATTTGGCAAGATCATAGTTGAAGGTGTAAGATCCGGCAAAACGGTAGTTCTTTGAAGTTCCTTGTGCTTTTTCAATCAATACAGAAGGATTGCTAACCCCGAAGATATCTGTATCACCCAGGTTGGGAGAAAAAATTCCCTTTTCATTTACCTCATTTGCAACCAGCAATGGAGATTTTGTCAATGCAACAAACAAGGGTGATGTTTTGGCATCAATCCCCTGTGTACGCAAACTTTGTTCATTATAAGTGAATGCCAAATTGGCTTGACCGGTTAGGCGTTTTGAAAAGTTGAAAGCAGCATTGAAGCGGGTGTTGTACTTGGTAAGGTTATTGCTCTTGAGCACTCCCTCCATGTTGGTGAAGCCGATGCTAAGGGCATAGGTGGCGATATTGTCTCCACCGGTCACTTTGAGGAAATAGTTCTTGTTGATGCTGTTCCTCAATACCTTATCCTGCCAATTGGTATTGTTATGGTATTTGAAATACTCACTGTTGGTCAAAGAGTCGTCGCGCATGTAAGGCATTGCCGCAATGGCGGAGATGCCCATGCCCTTGCTTTGCAGGATCTCTCCGAGGTATACCCGGTAATCGGAGGCATTCATCATGGGGAGCTGGTCAGGCATTTGGTTGTAAGAACCATATACGCCAAAGTCAATGCTGGTGGCTTGGCGTTTGGCCCTACCCGTAGTGATGATGATTGCACCGTTTGCTCCTTTTGCACCATATTCTGAACTTGCATCCTTGATGACCGAAACGTTATCGATGTCTTGTGAATTGATCAGGGAAAGTGGATTGGTATGGTTTCCGCCCATCAAACTGTTACCATAGTCAGATGGATCAAATATCATTCCATCCACAATGACCAAAGGCATATTGGATCCATACAGGGAATTTTGTCCTCGGAGCAACAGGTTTGCACCTTTTGAAGTTGCACCCGATCTGCGTATCGATTGGAGACCTGTTACCTGACCTTGCAATAGCTCGTCAATCGACTCAAATGGCCTGTTCCAGTTACCATTGAATCCTATGGATCCGATTGATGCTGTATTCTTTCGCATTGGTTTGCTTTCATGATGCAATACTGCATTTTGCTGAAATGATTTTCCAGTTTCAGTGAGCATTGAAATAGAAAGTTCTGATCTTCCTTTCAATGAAACCTGTCTTGGCTCAAAACCTTCCGCTTTCAAATGGAGTTCAACATCCAAACTTGGTACTTTAATAGAGAAGATGCCTTTTTCATCAGTAAGGTCGGCTGCAATGTCTGCATAACTTACAGTTATACCAGCAAGGGGCTTGCCAGTTGAATGGTCATTTACCACTCCTGTCACTGTCATTCGTTGTGCAGCAACCACGCTTGGCTTTTGTTTTACAATTTGCTTTTTTTGGGCAAGGGTTGTTTCACCCACCAAGACGAAAAGCAAAAGAACAGATGCCTTGCTGATGTGTTTCAAATTTGAATGTATCATTACCAATATCTTTTTTAATCGCTATTATAAACTCGGTACAAGTTTGATATAATCACAAACAAGTGGATTGGCAGCATTGGCTGTACTATTGGCCGCTGTCAGGTAAAAAGAAAGGACTGGAGAATATCTTGTCAATGAAAATTCACCCAGGTATATTTCGCCTTTTACATTGGCCGCCACATTAACGTAAGGCAAGAGTAAGGCATCTGGAGAACCTACACCAAGTTTTTGTGTGAATGTTGCAGTCTGAAAATCATTTACGGCTACCCAATAGGCCTTGTACTTGATCGCCGGAATTTCAGCCTGGTCATATCGAAGATTGAACATGGCAACACCATGGTTGAGCACCAACACATCCGTAAAAAACTTTTTGCTCAGGTCATTGTAGCGGTCCCTAAAATAAGTCACAGAACGCCGGTCAGTACTTGATGCTGCATATTTTTCAGCTTCTATGACCCTTGTGGTGAATCTCAATACAGGAGCGACTGGGAGTGTGCTCATCACGTACACATAACCATTGCTGGTTTTGATGGAAGCAACAATTGAGCTCTTATTGATGGGAAGCTTGGCGCCAAATTTAGATACTACCGTGTCTGGAAGTCCTGCAGGCGTATACAGTGTATCCACTGCAAAATCACGTACGATGTTCCATGCAGTGGCAAAAGCTGTACTATCTGCTGTCCCCGTGGCAAAATATTTTGCATATGCAGCCTGTTCCGCATCCCAACCTCCATCAGCCAAAACGAATACCGTGAACTGTTTAGACTCGTCGCGAAGGTCATGAACATTCCTCAAGAACATATTTGCATATACGGAGTCGGTTCCCTTTTGATAAATGGGATCGCCTGTAATTGGATTGATTCCTACCACTGTTGCGTTGGTTGGATCAAAAACATTTCTAAAAAGGGACTGCAAGAAATTGCGTTGTTTCAAAGGTGCAGCAGCATTCCCAGCAATGAATTCCCAACAATTCTCCAATGCATTCACAGACATGTTGATGGTATGTAAAATGCCATTGCTGGCATATTGGTTCGCTTGACTTGATACAGCCGACTCAATGGAAAAAGGAGCAATGCTATTGAACTTTCCATTCAACATCATGATTCTTTTTTTTGGTGTACTTGAAGAGTAACTGACCAGCTCTTCAGATATATGGTTGGCAATGAATTGTTTCAGTTTTGCAGGATTTCCTTTGATGGATGCATCCAAGAGGATCAACGATTCATTGGATGGTGCAAATACTGTATAGGATTTTGACGAAACCAGAACCTTATCCAAGCCGGTTTCAACAAGATACTTGGAGAAAGTAGAAAGGGATTGGTTTTGGGAAATCACTTCAAAAAGATTTTTCTGAAGCATTGGATCACCAACAGCATTGTGCCCATCCGTCATCTTCTTGCAACCCACCGACATGAGGATAACTACCCCCAATAGTGCACCAAGCTGTAGTTTGCGATTGTATTTCATGCTATTCATTTGTTCATTTACATTTTATGTGTTGCGCTTATTGGAACAACAGGGAACCATCTGGTTTGAACCTTGGGAGAATCTGGTTCTGATCAATCGGAATGAAATGAATCATGTCAAGATTATTGTTGTTCTGTGTTCCGTTCAGTGGGGTAATTCGAATGATCTGCTGCTGTGTGGTCAGGAAATCAATCACGCCTACCTGCTTTGCAGCAAATACGTTGACCGTATTTTCTGTATAACGCTTCCACCCTATCGCCTCCAACTCTGCATCGGTTCCAGCAGGACGATTCTCGGTAAAATTCATGGTCCTTTGCATCAAGGTTCCATTTACTTCAACCTGACAGAGCATGTTGGAACTGCTCGATTGTTTCTGCGCCCTGTAACAGATCCATACCTTGTACTTGCCCTTGACAATGGGCGGTGTTCTCATTTCCCAATACACAGGCCGGCTGGGAAGACCCAAGGGCAACATGTTTACATCATTGTTGACTGCGTAATTGGTAATTGAACTTGATGAAGAATAGGTATACGTCATTACATTGGTTCCGGCCAGTGACCCCCACCCCCAGTAGTGATCTTTGATGGGATTGTCGGCTTCTGTTGCCCTGGTGAAGTTATAATTGGCTTTCTTGTAATAAGCAGGTAGTTTTTTTATTTCGGTGAAGGATGAAACATCCCAGAACAGCGGAGCAGGTTTTCTGAACTTCACCCTGTAGTGGGCAGCCATGTCATGAACAACGCCATTCGTTGCGGCGATATCACTTTTATCCCGGGTAATTTTAACACCCTTCTCAACAATACCATTGAACTCATCTTCGTTGAGTACCACATCCTGGTCAATCAACTTGATGCTGACCACTTCTTGTGGCAAGAGCGTTTCATGCGTCGGTACAGTGATGATGTCTCCCAGGAATTTCAACCCTGAAGAGATGTGGTAGGCCACATACATGTTCAGGCTGTCCAACGGATTGGTTGGATTTCCGGTTTTGGAAAACCTTGTCTTCAAAGCGGCATATGTAGCAAATCCACTGTCTGCCAATGCCTTGTTGCTTTCTGCAAAAACGGTGATCCATCTTTTTGAAAGGTCAGGATCAACAACATTCAACTTGGCAAAATATCCTGTTTCTTTCATGGCCTGAACGAAAATGGAATATTCCGGCTTACTCTCCAACTGTTGAGAAATTGTTTTGGTGGCAGGCGTCAACACCTGATTGATGGCATGGATGATGCCGTTTCCCACCCTGATATTGGATTTCACAACAGCACCCTGCCTGTTGATGACATAACTGGAAACACCAGCCGTGTTGACCACTGATGTAATCAGGAATTGTCCATACATGGTAATTACAGGTAACTTGCCATCAGTGAAAGAATTGGTATAAATGGTGTCCTCCAACAAATGAAGCCTTACCATGTCTTTCAGTGTTGCCAGATCTGCAGTTTCCACTGAAGTTGCACCAAGGTTTTTTAAATACGTTTTCACACCACTGTTGGTGGGCGCAAAACAGGTATAAGAGCCATAGGCATTCAGGAATGCAGCCGTTCCTGTTTTCTCAAGGATTTGCCTGAACAGTGAAAATGAATCCAGGTTCTTGTCCAGGTATCCAACGATGTTCACATCAAGGGTTGTTTTTTCCACCACCTCAATCTTTCTGCATCCTGTATTCACCAGGTACATCAGACAGATGGAAACGATTCCCGCGAGCAATATATTTTTTCTGGTCATATACTGGCTTGATTATTTGTAAAAAGGATTTTGAATCAATTGTTTATTTGTTTGCAGCTCGTAGAGATAGATGGGGAAATAATGGCTGTTGACGTCCCGGGCCTTGGCTTGTGCAGACTGCTGAAGATTGGATGGCACACTTTGTGAGATGGTGTTCAACAAAATTCCCAACCGCGCATAGTTTTTTCTTTTTGCATTGCGTAACACATCGTACCAACGCTTGCCCTCAAAACAAAATTCCCTTGCCCTCTCCTCCAGAATGAAATCCTGGATCAGGTTCTTGTCAGTGGGTGATGGTGCCAGATCTGTTGCAGTCAATGCATTGGCCCTGGCCCTGACCTTGTATATAAGATCAAGTGCATCCTTACCATTGCCAGACTCATTCAAGGCCTCGGCTTTCATGAGCATGATATCGGCATAGCGGTAGAAGAACCAATGTGCAAAACTTTGATCAATGGGTCGGGTGATGAATGGACTTGCCCCAATGTATTTCCAGATGGTGGAGGTCGCTGCACTGACGGAAGCCCTGTCGCCCCTGATGTCTATATTCTTGTCATCATTCAGGTCAAGCGTAAAGACCCTTTCCATGAGATCTGCGGTGGCTGTCCACCTTCTTGATGGGATGGTGGCAGAAAAAATGGGGAAAAATGGATTCAATCGTTGTGCACTGAATTGCAATTCAAAAATTCCTTCATTTGAATTGCCATCTGCATACAGGGTATTGAACCAGCTCTCGTTGTATTCCATCACCGGACCATTGCGGGTTGCCCCACGGATCAGTCCAAATTTTCCGGAATTGATCACCTTATCACATTCTGCTATGGCTTCAGGATATTTTTCCATCCAAAGGTATACATCAGCAAGGATGGCGTTGATGGTATATTGTGTAACCCTTCCCTTGTCTGAATCCACATCGCCATAGGTCTTGACTGCTTTAGACTCTGCCAATTTTAGATCAGCAACAATTTGAGTCAAGACTTGGGCCTGAGTCGATTTAGGGATGGGTTTGATGTTCTCATCACTCAGTGTAGCATCTGTTTTCAAGGGCACATCACCGAAGCTCCTGATCAGGTAGAAATACATCAGTCCTCTAATGGCCAAGGCCTCACTGAGATAATTGTCAAGCTGGGCTTGGGTAAATGTATTGTCATTGGCCAATACTTCAGGAGCTTTTTCAATCACCGTATTGCAAAAATTGATGGTCCTGTAAAAGGGTCTCCAGTTGACGTTTACATTGGTCGGCTGGGTATTGACATTCACCAAGGCGATATCATCGGCACTCGAAGCAGTTGCCGTTGCAACATGGTCTGCCCTTGACTCACCCCAAACAAAAAACAACTCGGTCATGGAAGGGACATAATCCTGTCTGCCATAGGCTCCTGAAGAAGGTTCCATCATGGAAGAATAGATACCAATCACAGAGGCTTTCACCTGCTCCTTGGTCTTCCAGAATTCCTGTTTGATGATCCCGTCCAGCGGTTGCAGGTCAAGGTATTTTTTACATCCGCCCAACGCAGTGACAAGCATCAAGGCAAAGGCATATTTGAAATAGATTTTCATTGCTGTTCAATGTTTTGTTTAAAATCCGGCTACCAATCCGAAGGTGATGTTTTTTGCAGGAGGCGTCATGGAGTAATCATAGGAAACCCTGAATGGATCAGATCCCCTGAATGATACCTCAGGATCCTGACCCAGGTACTTGGTAAAGGTGAAAAGATTTTCTGCCGTTACAAATCCGCTCAATGACCTGAATTTCAACTTGGACAAAACTTTTTTGTTGAAAGTGTATCTGGCAGTGATGGTCCTGAACCTTACATACGATGCATCCTCCACATAACGGTCGCTGCCCAACCAGTTGAAGCCACCGCTGATCAGTGCCCTTGGCACGTCGGTGACATCACCCTCTTTTCTCCACCTGCCCAACACGGAAGTATTTTGGTTGTCAAAATAGAACATGTTGGTGGTATTCATTTTGGTACCATTGATGACGTTGTAGCCCCAGCGGAAACTGAAGAATGTGGTGATGCGCAGGTTCTTCCAGGTCACTGAAGGTCCAAAACCACCTGACAACCTTGGATTGCTGTTTCCGAGGTATACGACATCCATGTAGTTGATGTTTCCATCATTGTTGATGTCTTCATACATGGCATCTCCGGGTTGGAAGATGTAATCGGTGCTGGGATAGTTGAAGCGCATGTAAATGATCTGCCCGTTGGGTCCGATGATTGGAGCGCCCTTTCCATCCTTTGCCACAGTCGCGGCCTTATCTGTGTAAACACCCTTGTAGCGGTATCCATAGAATGAACCGAAAGGATTGTTCACCTGAAGCAAGCGAAGGTATTCACCATTCTTGGTGACATCTCCCTTTGTGTTGGGATAGAATTCTGAAATTTCCCTGATGACGTTTTGGTTTGCGGACAAGTTGAAGTCAAATCCGATGGTCAGGTTTTTGGTTTTGTAGGGTTGCGTCCAAACGGCAACTTCCCAACCCTGATTGTCCATGGTGCCAACGTTCATGAACAATGAATTGAATCCTGTGTAAGAAGCGATCTGAAGTCCATCAAAAAACAGGTCTTTGGTCCTGTTCCTGTAAATTTCAGCATCCATGCGGAACCTGCCTCCCAACATGCTCAAGTTAAACCCGATATTGGTTCCGTGGAGCTTTTGCCAACGCAGGTTTTTGAGTTCCATCCTGGATGGATAGATGCCGGCCTGCCCCAAATAGGTATAATCGTAGGTAGTATAGGTATTGTAAAATAAATAATCGTAACGAGGCACCTCTCCGGCAATACCATAACTGGCCCTCAAGCTCAGGTCATCCAGGAACTTGACGTCCTTGAGGAATTTTTCCTCTGAAAGCCTGTAACGGAAAGACAGGGAGGGGAATAGGCCATAACGATAGTTGGGACCAAACCTTGAATTTCCATCTCCACGCATGGTGACATTGAAAAGGTATTTATCCTTGAAACTGTATTGAGCACCAACAAGTGCACCTACAGAACGGTTCTGGTTCTGTCCAGACACAGAACGCAACTCCGCATTTTGTGTGCGCGATGCGATAGAAGGATCCACCAACAATGAGGATGCTGTATTGGAAGTCATGGCTTCCTGGAAAACAGCCTTGTAGTCGTTGGTGAGTATGTTCATGAATGCCTGGAGATCATGGTTCTGGTTTTTGATCTTTGGCGTATAAATGAGGCTAGTTTTGGTACCAATGCTGAATGCGTCTATATCACCATTGTAGGCCCTGTTTACAACAGTTTCGGTGTTGGGGCGTCCTGTGGCAATTTGTGGAAGAAAGCTGTTGTTTTTGGTGCTGTTGATGTCCAGCTGCACATCAAATGTTGCTTTCAATACTTTTTTTACAATATCATAATCAATCTGAAACCGGGGAATCACACGGTCTCCCAGGATGGTATACATGGCCTTGCTTGCCATGGCAACCGGATTGTAAACCCTGCTGTATTGACCCTGGATATTGGCTGCCGGAGAAAAATAGTTGGTGGTTGGCTCACCAAGATCATTGTACTCAAATACACTCATGTTCGGCATTTTGATATAAGCCATTCCGCGAATGGAAGACTCACCACTGGCTGAACTGGATCCCAGATAATTCCTTGTCTGGTCAGAATGCGTGTATGAAAAACTGGTGAAGAATTTGATCTTTTCGGAAACGTTGTAATCCAGGTTGATCCTTGTGTTGATCCTTTGAAGCCCGGTTCCGATGGTAATACCCTGTTGGTCAAAATAACCCACTGATGCAAAATACTTTGCCTTTTCGCCCCCACCATTCAAACTCAACGTATGGTCCCGGACAAATCCGGTTCTGGACACCGCATCAATCCAGTTGGTGTTGTTGCTGTAGTTATGGTACCAATAAGGGTCATTGGGATCATAATTGAATTCCCTGCTGGTGGTGGTATTGAGGGTTGTACCCATCCTGTTCATGAATGCTTCTGGTATCAGCGAGGAATACTGGTCTCCATTGAGCAAGGGGATTGCATCAGGAACAAGAGATACAGAACCTTTAAAAGTATAGTTCATGGAAGGCTTACCAATATTTCCCCTTTTTGTGGTAATCACCAGTACACCATTGGCAGCCTTGGCGCCCCAAATGGCAGTAGCTGCAGCATCCTTCAGCACCGTGATGGTCATGATATCAGCAGGTGAAATATTCAAGAGTTGCGCATAGCCCTGCTCATCTGCTGTGCCAAAATTAAAGTCGCTTGGAATCTCTGTTTCATATGGCATTCCATCCAATACGATCATTGGTATGCCTGTTGAATTGATGGATGAAACACCGCGAATTCTGATGTTCATTGCAGCGCCGGGATCTCCACTGGAGGCAGTAATATCAACACCACTCAGCCTTCCCTGGAGTGCCTGATCGATGCTTGGGGCCTGCATTTCCTCCATCTCCTTTGCATTGATTTTGGCAACCGCAGTCGTCAGATTTTTCTCAGGAATGTTCATCATTCCGTTGGAGCTGGTGGGCCTAGCAGTGATGATGACCTCACCAAGATCTCCCTGGCTCTCCTCCAATGTAAGGTTGATTGTAGTTCTTCCATTGATTTTTTGGGTGATGGTTTTGTAGCCTATAAAAGAGACAGAGATCCTGTTTTTTGTACCATTGGAATTGTTCAACACATAGTTGCCCGCCACATCGGTTTGTGCACCCTTTACGATCCTGTTGTCTGCATCAAGCTCAGAAACTGAAACTCCTTGAATGGGCTTGCCAGCCTTATCGATGATCTTTCCCCTCAACACAGTTTGTGCAGAGACCAGCATCCCCACAAATGAGAATGCGATCGTCAATGTTGAAACCCTTGATAATAATTTTGACATGTAAATCATAAGAAATGTATCTAAGATTAGTTGAAACGCAGATAATTGTTGATGAGATGAATGGTACACCTGTTGCTGAGCACATTGCTAGGAGCCAATGTAATGTTGGCTGTCCTGTTTTTCATGTCATTCACTGAAATAACATTGGGAACAGAATTGTTGACAAAGATGGTAGATGGGTCGCCGTTGGGGAACTTATACAAGGTCTCAAAAGATCCACTTTCTTGTCCATCGGTTGCAATATTTTTCTTGTTGAGGATATGGTAATAAATGAAGTTTGCCACTTGTTCTCTTTCCAAGGGAGTAGTGGGGTTGAACAAAGGGGACTTGTTGGGTGCAACACCTGTCCCAGGAAGCAACCCAGCATTCACAGCTGCCTTGATCGCATTATTGTCGGGGATAAAAAATGTGTAGAAGGTTCCTGATGCAATCCCTGTAATTTCAGAAGTGGCTGCCGTAAAAATAGATGAGGATTTAAGGTATTGCCAAAAGGAGTTGTATTGAGATGCTGCAGGCGTGCCCAGCAATTCGATATGCTTTCCAATGGCAACTTCACTGAACTGCAGTAGTTTATCAATAAAATAAACAGTACCATTTGCCGCTGTTTTAGTACCGATTACGGCTGCTGTTGCAGCGACATCTCTATTTCCAGAGGTAAATGCCTTATTCCCTCCATAGGAAACAAACTCACCTGAATAGGTCAATCCTACCCCATTGCCACTCAGGTTGGTGATATCACGGCCTGGAACTACATGCATGTTAAGTATACGTTGCAACCTGACCAGCGCAGAAGACCCCGTCAACTGCGCACCGCCTGATGGAGGAATATAGCGCCATTGTTCGTTGACATTGTTGCTTACAGTGGGATCAACAAAATAACCCGCAGCATTGATGGCGCTGTTTTTGACCAGGAACAGGGTATATTTTTGTTTGATGTTTGAAACCTGGAATTTGAGGTCCAGGTTCAACAAATTGGTCATGATGGAATAATCTGGATTGAGATAGGCCTTCCCGTATACACTGCTGAATACATTGGCTTGCTGAACCTTGTTCGTTCCATAAAAAATTCCATTGCTGAGCACTTTTTTATCTGTTACATCCGTTGAGGCATTGAACCTTGCTTCCTCACCCACTGAATTGAAGGTCGAAGAAAACTTGGAAGGCCAAACAGATGTCCTCCACATGTGTGCATTGATAAAATCATACAATACATTGATGGGAAGCGCTTCAACAGAGGGATAAAATTCAAGCAAAACATCTTTGATATATTTGGACAACACATCATTCTCTGGAACAAACATTGAATACCCATCGGATTGTGCGTCATTGTCTTGCAGCTTTAAAAAATTTTCATTGTTCAGGGAAAACGCAAGATTTGCATTGTAGACTTTTGTATATACATCTTCAGACTTCCCACTTACAATCTTGTATTTCTGCGACACAGTTGGATTGATAACATATTGCACCATAAATTTATCCAGCAATTTCTTGAACTCACTGTACTTTGGATTCTCCCCAATGTACTGGTCGATGCTTGGAAGAGCAGTGATAACACGATCAACAACATGGATCACTCCATTTTCAGCAGCAATATCCTTTTGAACAACTTTCGCATCTGCCACATTGAATCCCGCATAGGTAGCCTTGGGATAAAAGTACAGGTAATCCGCCGCTGTCAGTGACTTCCCCGTCATATAGCCTGCATCAAAAATGGGCAAATGCTTATTGTTGTTGTCTGCATCCACATAATACAACAGGCTGTTGTTGTTCCTGTTCGAAGCAATGGCTTTGATTGACTTTCCCTGTAGATCAGTAGTCGAGTAAACTCCGGTATAATTGGCAGTCCTGCGCTTGTATGCCGCATTTTCTATCCAGCCTGTATTGCTTTGAAAATCAGCGATGCGCTCTTGCTTGAACGCATTGTACACCAGGCAATAGGTAACAATTTGACGTGCAGCGGTTGAATCCAAAGCAGTTATGCCTGCAATTCCTTTTTCAGCATAAAATACTTTGAAGGCAGAATCGTGTGGTGCAAACAAAGTCCAATAACCGGCAGCGGAAAGGGTTGACTTGTAACCCGCCTTGTCTATCAATGCCAGCATTTGTGTGAAATTCCCTTTGGCTTCCAATTGCTGATAGATTGGTTTTTCAAGTGTTTCGGGCCTTTGGTAAAAGGCATTGAACTCCTTTTTGCATGCGGTTAAACTGGCTACCACAGTGACCAGTATAATCATTGATCTCAATGTTTTAAACATATCCTTTGATATCATATGGTAAATGCTTTGGATGAAAATTGGATGAAACGGGCAGTACATCTTGAGCGAGAACATGCTTGGCAGTTGTACCCTTTAGGATGGATTGGAATGGGCATGGCATGTCCCAATGCAAAGGGCTTGTTTTTTCTCATGGCAGTACTGGTTAAATTTCAACAATTCAATTTGGCATCTTGCAGTTGCTTGTAGATCCGACAAAATGAATGGTTGATATTTCCTGTGCTAAATGTAAAAAAAAGGAATTTTACTTAAGAATTAACACGCTTTTATTTACGCAATCGTTGCCGGAAACAATCAATTGATTGTCAAGCTTGTAAGAAATTAATGCGCTGCAATTGATCCATATTGAGCCATTGGCCAAAAACGCATTTTTATCTGATACCAAACCTTAAGAAATTGCTTGATTTTATCATCAGGACGCTTCAGGATGACATTAACGCTTAAATGCACTATGTTTATATTGCACAATCAACGCGTTAAGATGAAAAAAACATTTGCATTTTTCACGTTAGGATTTTTTTCAATGTTGGCTTCCGCCCAGGATTTGCCAAGCAGCAGGAAGATCAAAAATACCTTGAGGCTGACCAATCAATACTTCATGGACAAATGGCCCGATGCTGGAAAGTCGATTTTCACCAACATAGAGCGGCCAAGCAACATATGGACCAGGGCGGTGTATTATGAGGGTTTGATAGCCCTCTATGCCACAGATAAAAAAAAGGAGTACAAGGATTACATGCTACAATGGGGAGAGAAACATAAATGGAATCTTCGGGCAGGAGCCAATACCAGGAATGCAGACAACCAGTGTTGTGGGCAAACCTATATCGACCTCTATCTTATGGATGGGAAAAAGCATCCTGAGCGCATCACCGCCATCAAGGCCAGCATTGACAATATGAAACAATCATCAAAAATTGATGACTGGAACTGGATTGATGCCTTACAGATGGCGATGCCTGTTTTTGTAAAACTTGGAAACCTTTACAATGACACCAGTTATTTCAACAGGATGTACGAGATGTATGCGTTTACAAAAAACAAACACGGAGGCAATGGCCTTTACAACAAAATAGAGCATTTGTGGTGGCGTGATAAGGACTTTGTTCCACCCTATAAAGAACCCAATGGGGAGGATTGTTACTGGAGCAGGGGCAATGGTTGGGTGGTTGCTGCATTGGCCAGGACCCTGGAAGAATTACCAACATCCGACCCGCATTATGGTGAATACATGGAGGATTTTAAAAACATGTGTGCCGCATTGCTTCCGCTGCAAAGGCCCGACGGCTATTGGAATGTAAGCCTAAATGACTCCAACCATTATGGAGGAAAAGAAGTCTCTGGCACATCACTTTTCATTTATGGTTTTGCTTGGGGCATCAACAAAGGCATATTAGATAAAGCAGCATACTCCCCTTCCATCATCAAAGCCTGGAATGCCATGACTGCAGAAGTTGTACATCCCAATGGTAAACTGGGATATGTGCAGGGGACTGGAAAAGAGCCAAAGGATGGACAGCCAGTTGGATATGATAAAACACCTGATTTCGAAGATTATGGTCTTGGATGCTTTCTGCTGGCAGGGACAGAAATACTTAGATTAAAGTAGCCCCCCTGACAATTCCAACTGTTTAAAACTTAAAGTTTCTGGTGGTTTCACCCTCATTGGTCCTGTCAAGTCCAAAATTGCAAAGTTAATTGACCATCTATGAAGAGCTTTGGCTGATCTAAATTTCAAATTGACCTTACTTCAACGAAACGTGTGCTAGACTTGATAAAGTGCAATAGGATTTTTAGCCAAATCAGATTGTTTGAATCACCTTTCCATTTTATGAAATCAGTATTTATAGACATTTATTTCTCCAAGATGTGTTGATTTTTCTGTGGGCACTCTGGATTGCAACATGGTAATTTTGATATATTGAACAGATGTTGGCGTGATGGCAAATTCTTGGAATGTTCCATCACGTTTGGTAGGATCAAACACAAGATTGTTTCCCAGTAAGGTCCAAGTTGATCCATCCAAACTACCTTCCAATTTGAAAAGTATAAATCCATTGGAGTTGTTTTGTCTTGGCGCCAATGCGATTCTGTCAATAAAATTGGGCTGCCTCATGTCAATTCTCAACCAATGTGGGAACGGCGGGTTTGAAAGGTACCAAGGTGTATGCCAATATGTTGCAATATCACCATCAATCGCCTTGCTTGCACCACCATTCGATCCTTCGCCCACCAGTTCCTCGCTATCCGCAGTGATACCCCAGGTGGCCTTCAAGCTGTTTGGTACGAGCTTTCCTTGTAATTTGGATACTACAATGAATACTGTTTTCAATTTCGGATTGACGGTATATCCTGATGCATCTTTGATGCTCATCGTCAATAAATAGTTCATCGAAGGATTAAACTTTTTTGAAAAATAGTTCACATTTATTTTACCAGAAGTCAAATTTCCGCTTGGTATTGTTGTTTCCATTGCATCAATGGTATAGGCATCTGTAGGAAACTTAAGATACAAAGGGAGGCCTGTAGCTTGTCTTACCCGATTAACACTATCAAAAGCTGCATTGTCTATTTCAAATTTAACATTGATGTCCTTTGATGAATAACCAACTGCACCAAAGCCCGCATTGAATGTGAATGTACGTGCAGCATCAACAAAAGGAAAAATAGTAAGTTCTTGAGGAAAAGTTACCGCTTGTTGGAGAAACACAACCCCATCTGAAGTTGAGTCTCCTTTTTTATTGTACGCTTCTTCTTTGACACAAGCTGAAAATATGAATGCACAAGTCAAAAGAAAAATGAATGATTTGATTTTTTTCATATACTTAATTTTTTATACCAATGCAATAATTAATAGCCAGGAAATTGTACAAGTTTCTTGTTGCGATCAATTTCGGATTGTGGCACTGGCCAGAAATAATTTTTTCTGCTCCACGCTGCTCTTGTAACTGCAATGGTGCGCTGGTAAAAACCAGTGGAGTTGAGAGCAGTTCCCTGGTCCATGTTCATCCCATAAAATGGGCCTCCCTGGTGATTTTCGGGCGTTGGCGCTATTTTCCAACGACGCACATCAAAGTACCTGTGTCCTTCAAAAGCCAATTCAAGTCTTCGCTCAGTGCGGATATGTGTACGCATGTCCGCCTGTGACAAACCTGGCAACAAAGCAGGCAAACCTGCACGCTCACGCACGAGATTTAGATAAATCAAAATATCGGCACTCCCTGGTGAAAACTCATTCAAGGCTTCGGCATAATTGAGATAAATTTCAGCAAGCCTAATCATCATTGCAGGTCTTGTGATGAATGCACTGGTGCCAAAATTTGTATTGGGATGTATATTGCGACGGGCCGTATAGCCTGTCTTAGGCCAATCACGTGCTGCACCCTGCTTGCCTGAATTGCCAGTAAAAAAGAATCCAACAAAAGTTTGACCAGCCACCGGTACAACAGGCACTTCAGACCCGCTAAAGGTGATGTCAGCATAAAAGCGTGGCTCCCTGTTAACATACATATTGCTGGTACTTGCAACATAATAACCTGCTCTCGCGACCGCAAATCCGGTTTCAGTATATCCAGAACCGGATTCACTTATTCCCTTGCCATTGGCCATGCGATACCCATCCACCAGTTCCTGGAAAACACCCATTCCATTCCATGCAGTACCGTTGCTGTTGCGTGGTGCGCAATGGCGTGACCACCCTGCACCGCCATCATTAACCGCAGTTGAAGGACGAAGGAAAATACCTTCAGTTTGCCAGCCATTCCAATAAAGATTTTTTACAGACAGAAAAGCTGCACGAAATGGATCTGCATTGGCCTCCTTGTACAGCTGCCATTTGTTCAAATTGATTACAGCTTTTGCCGCATCGGCAGCTTTCTTCCATTTATTGATATCATATGTCTGGGCAATGAGTTGTTTTCCATCCATATTTTTAAAGTCGCTCAACTCCGTATTTCCGTTGTACAATGGACTGGCATCATACAGGAGAACCTGGGATTGAACAGCCATGACGATGCCTTTTGTAATGCGACCCACCTGCGTAAGGTCAGATGAGCCATTTACGGTATGCACATCAGGTACATCCTGTTTTGATTTTTCCATTTCACTGATTACGTATTCCACGCACTCGCTCCATGTATTGCGCGGCAGCTGATAATCTGTAGTTACATCACCAGGAATTTCTCCCATCAAGACAACCGGACCATAAATCTTCATCAACTGAAAATAATAATATGCCCTTAAGAAACGTGCCTCACCTTTGTATTGCTGTATCAATTGGGCACCGTTGTTAAGATTCAAAATTTCCTGGTTCTTGTCAATATTTTGTAAAAACACACCTGCGTATCGTATGGCCTGGTAATAACTGTTCCAGTAACCAGCAGTTCCATCAGGAACCAAAGCACCATTGTTCATGGGCAGTGAAATCCAAGTATAATCCAACTCGTCAGTCATTCCGCCCCATTGTGTTGTATATGGTGTCAGCCACATGTCTGGCATGGCATTGTATACCCTCGCAAGCCATTGTTCTGACATAACCCTGCTCGCGAATACATTTTGTAAAGTGGTGATGTTATCGGGTACGGTATCCAGAAATCCTTTCCTGCACCCGCTTGCTGTAAAAAGCAATATTGAAATCAAACAGATTACACTGATTTTTTTTATAAAACTGATTTTCATGACTGCAATTTTATTAGTTGAAACTGATCCTAAAACCAACATTGTACATGGTCGTATTGGGGTAAGAAGTACCACGACCATCCCCCAATTCAGGATCCCATATTTTCCAGCGAGATTTGGTAAACAAATTTGTACCATTAACATAGATACGCATTTTGCTCACGGCAAATCTTTTCAATGTTCTTGCAGTAAAGTTGTAACCAAGCTCTGCATTTTTTAATCGAACATAATCTGCACGCTTGATCCACCAAGTGCTGGTTTGATAGTTTGTAGTGATGGTTTGATTGGTTGACATGCGTGGATAGAAAGGACGCGGGTTACTGGTTTTTGTATCCCCAGTCCAGCGGTCGGTAACCATGCTGTACATGTTGCCATAGGTGGCTCCTTCGGAAAATGGAGTTGTTCCAAACCCAGATGCGTAGTTAAAATCAACCATACCAGCACCCTGGAAAAACAGACTCACATCAAACCCTCTGTAACCAAAGCCAAAGTTCAAGCCATACAGCATGCGTGGCACTGCTCCAAATCCAATAGCAGTCTGATCATAGGAGTTGATGATGCCATCCCCATTAAGATCTTTGTATTTGATGTCTCCAGGACGCACATCACCCGCCTGGGTGGGTGATGCAAGAATTTCAGTTGAATCAGAAAATAAGCCCAAGGCAACATAACCAAAGCGCTGGTCAATCGGGTGTCCTTGACGGTTCAACCATGGATACTGCCAAGGCGGCAAACCGTCGTAAACATTTCTGTTTTGGTTGTAATTGAATGACCCATTAAAACTGATAAACGAAGAACGCTTGAAATTCTTTGTGTAGGTTAAACTTGCATCGATGCCTTTGTTTGACGTAATGCCAATATTGCCATAAGGAATGTTATCAGATCTGTATCCTGATGCATAAGGGATGGTATAGTTGCGTATCAGAATTCCTTCGCGGCGCTCCTTGAACAATTCAACAATCAATTGTAATTCATTGTGAAATGCATGCAATTCAATTCCTATGTTATGACGTTTTGAAGTCTCCCAAGTAACATCTGATCCAACTTGCCCTTCCTGCAATCCCCCATAAGCAATTGTGCTCCCAGGGACTCCATAGGTATAGCCATTTCCGGAATTGATTTGTGTCAAGAACAAGAAACGATCTCCGGTATTGCTGTTACCGGACAACCCATAACTATAACGCAACTTAAAATGACTGAAGACAGTTGAAAGAGGATCAAAGAATTTTTCATTGGAAACCACCCAGCCTGCACCAACGGATGGAAACAAACCATAGCGGCTGTTGGGTGTAAAGTTTTCGGAACCAGTATAACCAAAGTTTCCTTCCACAAAATATTTGTTGTCATACCCATAAGTGGCACGCCCGGTTAAACCGCGAATACGAAACGGGATTGAACTTACTACATCAGTGGCATTGGAGTTAACATAATCACTTTGATTGTACAATAACATACCCGATACATTGTGTACTGACTTGAACGTATTGGTATAGTTCAATGAAGACTCCGTATAAATCCGGCGATTTGTAGCTGTAGTAGAACTAAAACCAAGTACGTCACTACCTACAAATATTGGAGAAGTAATAAGATTTCCACTTGCATCTCTTCCAGTTGCCCGGAATGTTGAAACACTTCTTGTACGTCTTAATGTTGCTGCGGAGTAATTGTCAAACGCAAACATGGATGTGATGGATAGTCCTTTCAGCCAAAAATCAAGATCCTGTTTCAAGCGAATGTTGGAGCGAACAGTATTGCTGAACTCGGTTGCATAACCTGAACGGGTAAGCGGAATATATGGGCTCACAGGAGTTCCCAACTGGTATTGAGGGGCCTGACCATTGGAATAAACGGCTGGTACAACATGTGGCGGCACACGGGTTGCCTCGGAAAAAAGAGAAGGTGTACCAATACCAGGATAATTACCATTGGTCAGAAATCCATTGATCCCCAATTCAAGCTTGGTACTTTTTGTAAGATCGACATTCACATTTGATGTGAAATTGTAACGGTTAAAATTGATGGAAGAATTGTATGCCTGCACTTCATCCCGCTTGAACATACCTACTTCGTTGTAGTAACCTGCAGAAATGTAGTAATTGGCAGTAGATGAACCACCTCTTACATTGAGGTTCACACGGTTGCTATTCCCATATTTGTTAAAGAGCTCTTTGAACCAATCAACATTGGGATACAAATCAGGATCTTCTCCGCTGGCATGCTTTGCAATAATATTTTCAGCATACTGTGCAGTCCTCGCGCGCATGGTCAATCCCTCATTGTACATTCGCATGAATGTAGGAGCATCAACAAAACTTGGCAATTGTGTAAACTGTGAATATGCTTGGTTCACCTCCACATTGACTTGCGCCTTTCCAGCCTTCCCCTTTTTGGTATTGACAAGTATGACTCCATTTGCACCACGGGTACCAAACACAGCAGTAGCAGATGCATCCTTGAGTACTGTAAAACTTTCAATATCCTCAGGATCAATGTTGTTGATAGACCTGTCAGGAACCCCATCAACCACCAGCAACGGGCTGCGTGGACTTGATGCAAATGTTGAGACCCCGCGAATGAATATAGAAGAAGCATCGTATCCAGGCTCACCACTTCTCTGTACAGCCACAACACCAGCCAAACGACCAGCCAAGGCATTGGTAAGGTCCCTCACAGGAATTTTCAACTCTTCGGGCTTTACAGTAACCTGTGAACCCACAACACTGATTTTTTTCTGCCGACCATAGCCTACTACGGCTACTTCACTCAAGTTTTCTGCTTTAATGTCCATCTCAACCACCATATTGCCTGTTGTCACTGCTGGCAGTTCAAGCTGGGTATAACCAACTGCACTGAACACAATCAAAGCAGTTGAATTTTTTACGCGAATACTGAATAGTCCGCTGGCATTTGTTACAACGGTATTTTGAGTACCTTTTTCAGCAACACTGGCATTGGCAATCAACATGCCAGCTTTGTCCTTCAAAAGACCTGTGACCAATACTGTTCCATCTTGCGAAAAGGAGGAGGAAACAGAAAAGCAACAAGCCAGTAGAAACAGCAGAAAATGTTTTGGTTTCATAACTTGGTTTGGTTTGTTAATTGAATTGAAAAAGCCAAAAGCTGATCAATAGAATGTTCGGTGAAGAAATAGCCCTAATGACCATTTTCATCTGTATTCATTGCAAAAATTGGCCTATCCCCAACAATATACCGCAATAACAGATGGGGCATTTGCGCAAACGTTTGCGCAAATTTGACATTCAAGTGCAATTCGGGTCATTTGTAGCGCTAGTACTTATTTGATTGAAATAGCAGTTCGATAAGAAAAGAAAAAGGGACAAACCAAGTTTAACCTGATTTATCCCCTACTGTAGCGAGATCGGGAGTTGAACCCGAGACCTTCGGGTTATGAATCCGACGCTCTAACCACCTGAGCTACCTCGCCTTGGGTGATTTTGGGTGGCAAAAGTAAGCAATGTATTTTTCCTGACAAAACTTAAGGCCGTTTTTACAGGAGCATCATCAGCAAGGATGGATAGGCAGGCCCTGCAAGCCGTTTCATTTCCCCTACACAAGATGAACAGCCATATTCGGAGAATGCCTTTTTCAACACAGGTAAAGCCTCAATTTCCTTGAATGCATTGATCTGAGGGTTTGTCCATTCCTTCTCTTTCAACAAATAGGGAAGAATGAAATCAAAGGCAAGTTTCAATGATTTCCCCGAACTTGATTTAGCATGCCACAGATCCAGCCCATGTTGTTGAAACCTGGTGGCCAGATTGGCATATGCGTTTAAGATGAACACGGAATAGTGCAGCGAAGTAGTTCTTTTCATCTCCAAAGGAAAAGAACCCTGAACATCCATTTCTTTGTCAAGCCTGGACATGACCCTTTCATGAATTTTTTGGATCAAAATTGTATCACCAAGGAACCCTGCATAGGCCAGTAGCTGTGCATCAAACCAAACACCATGATTGTTGGGAGCATTCATCTCTTCCATTCCAATTTTACTGGTCATCAGCCAATTGCTGAATTCCTTTACCCAAAGCACCATCCCTGATTGATCAGCACTGGTCCAGGCTTTTGAGTTGCTGATCAATGATATGGCATCAATGATGTGCATGAAATGCCGGGTGTCAATAACCCCTTCTGCCCTTCCTTCTATTACCCCTTTTACGGACTGTGCATATTTAAGATTAGGGTTCATCCTTGTCTTTTCGTCCAAAAACCATACCCGGATCAATTGAGTGGCATGTGCAGCATACTCATTTTTCCCGGTAAAATAATAAGCCAAACCCAAATGATAAATGCTGGAACTCAAACCTGGCAATACAAGCTTGTCTGGGGAATTTTTTACTTCGGGATTGATTTCGCCATCCCTTCGGATATAGGGGATGCCATTGGGAGTATTCGGATTGGGCCACCAATAAGGCGCAATGCTCATATAATCGTGCTTGTCTCCGCTGGGAGGGATGTCTGTTTTGGCCATCACTGTCACTGGTTTGAACAACAATGCTTTGTCAGCATCCTTGATGAGCTGGTTGAATGCCGGCAAATATTCCCTTTCCTGAATTCTTCCCTTGCTGACGGCAAGTCGTTTGAAGTCAATTTTTACGAGCTCGGTGAGCAAAATCTTTTCCTGAGAAAACAAAAAGCTGTGAACAAAAATCAATTTCCATAGCAAGGAAAATCCTTTTTTCATTATTGGTTTTTTGTCTTTGTTTTGGTTGCATGACGACCACTGCCATCGCCATTGTCCAATATGCCACCTCCTGGGTTGAGTTTGTCCAAAATCGCCTGCAGCTTTTGTTTTTCAACAATTGTCTTTTCGTCCAACACTGCCAACTTTTCTTCGAATGGCGCTTTGCGCATATCATACAGATCACCTGATCGCATCAATTTCCAATTGGCAGAACGCACATACCAATCCTTTCCAAGTTCGGTAAAAATCCATTCCCTTGCGGTTCCTTTGGTCCCTTTCAGCTGGTAAGCGAAACTTACGCCGTCCAATACACTGTTTGTTGGAAGCGGAGCTCCTGCGATTTCGGCAAAAGTTGGAATGAAATCAGCCGCATCAATCAAGTTGTTGGAAACTCCTGGTTTTTTAATCATTCCTGGCCAGTTGACAATCATGGGAACCAGGCTTCCGCCTTCTTGCATAGTTCCCTTTTTACCAACAAGTTTTTGTCCATGTATTCTGCCAATGCTTGCGGCCTGTCCTGCGGTACCGTTGTCGCCAAAAAATACGATGAGGGTATTCTCCCTTAACTTCAAACTATCAAGGGTATGTACCAACTTGCCCACAAGCTTGTCCATGTAGGAAATATTGTCTGCGTAAAGGTCCTTGTAATCAGTGGTACCAGGCTTGGTATCAGGAGTAGCTATGATTTCTCCATGCACATGTGACAAGGAATAGTACAGGTAAAAAGGATCTTTTTTATGTTGGGTCAAAAAATTGACCATATGGTTATGCATCAGGTCTGGCATGTACTCTCCACTTTTTAACAGTACGTCTTTACCATTGACAACGTATTTCTCTTTTTTGTCTGTTTCGTTGACGTAAACACCGCTGCCAAAAAACCTCAAGTAATCATCAAACCCAAATTCTGCGGGGCCCAAAGGCAACTGCCCCCATTTGCCAATCATGGATGTAGCATAACCAGCTTTTTTCAAAATAGACGGCATCATGGTTTCAACAGAAGGTTTCATGTCGCCGGTCATGTCCTGGTTTACAGCACCCGTTCGGAAACCATACCTTCCTGTCAGAATCAAAGCCCTGGAAGGACCGCAAAGTGGGACAGTATAGGCATTGGTATAACGAATTCCTTCTTTCGCAAGTTTGTCAATGGAAGGTGTTTTAAAAAAATCCGCACCATAAGCACCAACACCATCAATCCCCAAATCATCGGCCAAAATAAAAATGATATTGGGTTTTTTATCTTGTGCAATTGACAGATTGCTACCAATAAGCAGGACCAGAAAAATCTTCAAGCAATTCATACAATTATTTTTTCTTTTGGGAATTGAAAAATTCAATCATTTCCTTGCGCAACCCATTGGCAACTGTTGCGTAAGCTTTATCATCAACAACATTTTGCTTTTCAAGTGGGTCTGCAGTATAATCGTACAATTCTGTAGCATAAATTTTGTTTTCACTGAATGCGTCATTTGATGTGAAGTCATTCAACCACATGGTAAAACGATATTTTGACGTTCTCATGCTATACCCCATGATTGCATTGCTGCTGTAATTTCTCTTGGTCATTTCAGCTTTGCTGAGTTTTCTAGGGTATTGGCTCATGGCAAATTCATTCACAATGGCCCTCTTGTTTTGCATAACCGGCTTCAGGCTCTTCCCATGCAAATGAGAAGGCACAGGAACTGAAGCAAGGTCGCAGAGGGTTGGGAAAATATCAACATGTTCAGACAATGAACTTGTGGGCCCAGGTTTCATGCCTGGCGCAGCAATGATCAATGGAGCGCGGGTGGCCTGCTCCAGATTGGTATGCTTTTCCCAAAGGTCATGGTCTCCCAAATGCCAACCGTGATCACCCCACAATACGATTATCGTATTGTTAAGGGTTCCCAAAGAATCCAACGTATTCAATAGAATTCCTACCTGTGCATCCAAATAAGAAACAGCAGCATAATAACCATGTATAAGTTCCAGTTGTTTCTCTGTTTTCAACCTAACATGATTGCCTGGCTCATTGAACATTGCAAAGGCAGGGATATCCGTATAGTTTCTTAGCTCTCCTGATTTATGATAAGCAATCTCAGGTGCATTGCTTGCATGCTCAGTAAAGCTGGCAAGTGGCATGTCTGCACGGTTATATAGATCCCAGTATTTCTTTGGTGCAACAAAGGGCAAATGCGGTTTATGATAACCAACGGCGAGGAAAAATGGCTTCTGGTCCTTGTGCAACTTGACCATCTGATCCCTGGCTTTCAGCGTGATCACACCATCATCATAGGCGTTGTCTGGTACATCATAGTTTTCAGTGGAAGGTCCTTTGATGGATGTGGGCATTTCGTCATCATCTTCCCTTTGAACCCTTTCCTTTTTGACAAGGAACAATGCCTTGTTTTCAGGCTTTTGGTATTGGCTGTTTGCCGGCTTGCCCAGTCCATTGGCATAATCACTGGCTTCAGGCTCGATGTATGGTAAATTCCATGACTGGGGATCAATCTTTTTTATGGCACTGCTGGGATGAAAAATCTTGCCGGTTCCAACGGTATTGTATCCCTGCGTAATCAGGTATTGCGGCAATGTCAGAATATCAGGATTGATATCACGCATCTGCGTTTTCAAGTCCCAAACTTTTGTATAGTCGGGTCTCATGCCTGTCATTAGGCTTGCACGTGTGGGCCCACAAACAGACTGTTGACAATAATTGTTGGAAAACATGGTACCCATTCGTGCTAGACGATCAATATTTGGCGTCTTGATGATCTTGTTCCCATAACATGCCATGATGGGCTTGAGGTCATCAACAGCAATAAAAAGAATGTTTGGCTTCTTGTTTTGCTGGCCCACAAGATCAATACTCAAAAAGAAGAGAATGATTGATAGAAAGAAAAACGACTTGCGCATTTTTAATATTGTTTATGATAATGATATAAGTTACTCAATACCCTGGATTTTGGGGAATTTTTAAAGTCGTATTGTTGTCAATTTCACGCTGTGGAATGGGCAGCAGCAAGCGATCAGTGGTGACATATGCCTGAATCTGTGCCAATGTAGGCTGTGGACTTGGATATTTCCCATAATGCACTGCATATATTGCACCATAGTGATTTTTAATCGTCTGGACTGCGTTTATAGTAGTCATGGTTGAATTGTACCTGAGCAAATCATACCATCTGATGTTTTCAAATGCAAATTCCAGTTTTCTTTCATTGACGAGTTCTTTTTCAAACAATGCAACGGTATTGACGGCAGCAGGCAACAGGTCAGTCAGCCCAGCCCGCTTTCTCGTTTGGTTGATCAATGCCAGGCTTGCAGGTGAATTTCCTTGTGCCTCGGCAAGCATCAGCAAGACATCAGCATAGCGCAGTACAATCCAATCATTCTCTGCATCGTTTACAATTGAAACAGGAGAAATCATTTTTTTAGGATACAGAATCTTTGTGCTGCCATATTCGCCTATGCTGATGGCTTTCCGCAAATCGGTTGCTGCATAGCCAAGGTTCAAGTCTGCAGCGGGCGTGTTAAACCCACTGCCGTCGCCAATGATCACTGCAGTTCCACTCAATTCAGGGGCAAAATAATTGGGAAAGGGAGAACCCAGACCAATACCGCCAGCCTTGTACCTGATGGCGAAAAGAATTTCCTTGTTCATCTCATTTGAAATGGAGAAGATATCACCATATGTCGCAACCAGGCCATAACCACTATTGGCAATGACATCGTTCAACAAAGGGATGGCGTCTGCTTTGCGGTTCAAGGTCAGGTAGACTTTTGCCAGCATGGCTTTTGCTGTCCAACTGTTTACACGGCCCAGACTAGTGGCAGGAATTGATGCATATTTCAATGAAGCACCATTGGCAATGGCATAACTCAAATCCGCGATGATGAGTTTATAGATTTCGGCTGCTGATGTCCTGTTCATTGACGTGGCATCAAAAGGAGATAAAGGTTCGTGAACAAGAAAGACTCCCCCAAACTGCCTTACCAAATTAAAATAATGATAAGCCCTGATGAATGCTGCTTCAGCAGAGAGTTCTTTTTTGTCTTTTTCTGCAATGAGCACAGTTGATGCCTCAGATGTCATGGCGCCAGATGACTGAGAATAGTTGACATTGAGGCTGTTCAAGATCAAATTGACATTGCGGATATTCGCATAGGTGCTTATCCAAAAATTATAAATCCCTTGGTGGGATGTATTGGGAATAAACAGATCCAGATCACTCAAATCGCGATTGGGCACTGATTTGCTGGCAGGATTTCCCATGATGGCATTGTCACTCCGCAGTTCAGACATTTTCCACTCTTCCAAAAGGGGCTTCTGTAAGCCATTGTAACAACCAATAAGAGCAGTTTGGATATCTATGGTATTTTTATAAAAGGTTGCAGTGGTTACATTGCTGAGTGGATAGAGTTCAATGTTTTTTTTGCATGAAGCAAGCAAGAATATGCCAGCAAGGAATATGTTAATTGAGCGTTTCATATTGCTATTTTTGATACGATGATGATTAAAAATTAATGTCAATACCGATCAAGACTGTTTTGGGAATGGGAAATGATCCGCGCTGGTATCCATCAATCAATACAGATGAATATGCACCATTCGAGAACCTTCCTTCAGGATTAAGCCCCCTATAGCCTTTTGCTGTCTTGAAATAAAGGTTTTGTGCAGACAGGTAAAAGCGCAGGGATTTTACTTTTAATTTTTTCATAAAAGCAGCAGGTATCGTGTATCCAACATTTACATCCCTTAGTGAAATATATGATGCGTCTTCTATTACATAGTCGGTAAGCATCCAATTGTATCCCAATGTTGAGAATGGCGTTTTGCCATCACCAGGAAACTTTGCACTGACCCAGCGGTTTTGATTGTATGTTCGTATTGTCCTCCTTGATTCATTGTAGTTAGGATCACCGTTGATCAGTTTTCCGCCTTGAACACCCTGGAATGTGAAGCTGACATCGAATCCCTTGAAACCAAAATTGTTGGTGAGGCCCCATGTGAAA
>Ga0222712_10000620_pt1 | contig 45882 bp, 48 predicted proteins | sample C33_657DmetaG_FD_165043 | JGI IMG/M metagenome (GOLD analysis project Ga0222712, IMG submission 165043) | Estuarine water microbial communities from San Francisco Bay, California, United States - C33_657D | ecosystem: Environmental > Aquatic > Marine > Unclassified | place: USA: California... | reverse complement strand
CCCCGACACGCCGAGCGTTATAGCAACAGTAAAGGCTGATGTGCGCCATGATGCGCCCGCAGGAACTAGTCAAGTATGGAATCGAGGTGAGAGCAATGGCAACAGATTACGACACACCCAGAAAAACAGATGAAGAACTACATGAAGAGTCGTTAGAAGAGTTAAAAGCTAAACGTGTCGATGCTCAATCCGGCCAGATCGATGTCGATGAAGCTGAAGCTGCTGAGAGCCTAGAACTGCCTGGTGCAGATTTATCAGGTGAAGAATTAGCAGTTCGAGTTGTACCAAAGCAGGTTGATGAATTCACATGTTCACGCTGCTTCCTTGTGCATCACATCACTCAGCTTGCAAAAGGTGAAGGTGCCAAGGCTGTATGTAAAGAGTGTAATTAATTCTCTCTTAATACTTTAGCTAGTTGATTTGCCTTGTTACTAGTAATTAACCAGTATGGCGTTTCATCTCGATCATCAATAACTTCTACTTTCACCCCAGTTGATGACCAAAATCTAAATGCTAAAAAGGCCATTGGATTTGCATCACGCGATCTGATGGCTTTCATTGCTGCGCTGTCTAACTGTGTGACCTGTCCTATGTATTTCAATTCAATATGAGCTTTGCCCACCATGAGTTCAGAGTGATCAACTTGGATTATTAAGCGTGTGCGGATGGAAATCAAAACCAAAAGGGCGCTGAGCGCAAGAAAGGTAACCAGTGCTGCAGAGTTTCCGAGTGCAGCCCATACTGAGAGAACAAAGGAGAGAAAAAAGAAGTAAATAAGTGCCAGTAGCCAGAGTGGCATACGGATCACTTCGCGGTATCGCATAGGTCATACGCTATCGGATACTCTTTGCATTATGAGCCGTATCGCTTCGACCGTGCCACCCCAAGGTGCCATCATTCCAGAGCGACATCCAAAAGCTCCGCCAGTTGGTTCAAAGATTCCCTCACATTTTGGTCACTGCTTTGGTTGTGGTGAACTCCATCCCACTGGTTTACATCTTGTTGCTTATGCCGGAGATGGCGCTGACATTACTGCGCAATTTACTGTTACTGAAAATCATCAAGGAGCACCTGGTTTAGCTCACGGAGGATTACTTTCACTGGCCTTTGATGAAGCACTTGGAAAGTTAATGTGGTTACTTCGTGCGCCTGCGGTTACTGCCCGTCTTGAAACAGATTTCTTAAAACCAGTTCCTATGGGTTCAACTTTGCACATCACTGCCAAAATTACTGGTCAAGTAAATCGCAAGGTTTATTCCTCTGCTGAAGGTCGCTTAGACACACCAGATGGTCCACTGGCTGTTCGTGCGGCAGCTTTATTTGTCATTGTTCCAATGGATCACTTCCTCAATAATGCGCCTAAGGAGTATTTAGACCACATAGCTAAGAGTCCTGAGATTCTGGCTTTTGTTGATCCTGATTTTGAGATTAATCCATAGATGAGCCAACTAAAAGTTTTGATCAAGCGCTTGGATCCCTCGGTTCCACTTCCACATTATGCAAAAGGTGGCGATGCTGGAGCTGATTTAGTAACGACAAAAGATTTCACTTTGGCCCCAGGGGAACGCGCACTCATTCCAACTGGCATATCAATCGCACTTCCTAATGGCTATGTGGCACTGGTGCATCCTCGATCTGGATTGGCAATTAAACACGGAGTTACACTGGTGAACACTCCTGGAACCATAGATGCTGGTTATCGTGGTGAAATTGCTTGTATTTTGATTAATCATGATTCTAAGGAATCAGTTTCATTTAAGAAGGGCGATCGTATTGCCCAATTGGTTATTCAACAAGTTGAAAGAGCTCAGTTCATCCAAGTAGAAGAGCTACCTGGATCTGGGCGAGGTAACGATGGTTTTGGATCTACTGGTGTGGCATGAGCGAACATAACCAAGATAAAGAGACTGTAATAAAAGCTCTTGGAGGAAAGAAAGGGCTTATCGACTCGGGACTGCCTGCAGTAATTTTCCTTGTGACTTTTAATCTTAGAAACAATCTACGAGAAGCCATAATTGCCGCGTTGAGCCTTTCAATTTTTTTAGCAATTTTACGGTTAGCCAAAAAAGATACGATTCAGCATTCAGTCTCGGGTATTTTGGGTGTTTTGATATGTGCTTATTTTGCCAATCGTTCCGGCAACGCATCTGACTTTTACATTCCTAAACTACTCACAAATCTTGCATATGGAACTGCGTATTTAGTTGCAAATCTTGTTGGGTGGCCATTGCTTGGAATTGTTTTAGGCCCATTGCTAGGTGAAAACTTTGAATGGCGCAAAAACCCAGTTCGTAAGAGGGTTTACACACGGGCTAGCTGGATTTGGGTTGCAATGTTCTTCTCACGCATTGCAGTCCAGTATCCAATTTATCGTAGCGGCAATGTGAATTTACTTGGCACAGTCAATCTTGCGATGGGTTATCCATTATTTATTGCTACAGCCTACGCAAGTTGGTTAGTGATTAAAACTGCTCCGCCTGTGATTAAATCTAGTTAGTTATAAAGCAAGATTTAATGCGGGCTTCGGCATCAGATGAAGCAACAAATAGAAGTTCATCTCCAGCAGCAAAAACATCATGGGCTTTGGCGGTGATTACACGGCCATCTCGAACAATTGCTGCAAGAGCTGCATCTTCTGGAAGTTCAATCTCTTCTACGGTTTTACCAATACATGAAGATCCATCAGGAAGAGTTAACTCAACAAGATTTGCTTGACCCTTTTTAAATGAGAACAAGCGAACAACATCACCAACACTTACAGCCTCTTCAACAAGGGCTGCAATGCTGCGAGGAGTTGATACCGCTACGTCTACGCCCCAAGAAGAGTCAAAAAGCCATTCATTCTTTGGGTGGTTAATTCGGGCAACAACACGTGGCACGCCATATTCAGTTTTTCCCAGAAGTGATGTCACTAAGTTTGCTTTGTCATCACCTGTTGCAGCAACTAAAACTTGGCATGTATTGAGGTGGGCATTATCTAAAGATGTAATTTCACAGGCATCAGCCATCAACCACTCAGCATCTGGGACGCTCTCAAGTTTCAGGGCTTTGGGATCTTTGTCGATGAGTAAAACTTGGTGTCCGTTATCGAGAAGTTCGCGCGCAATGGCTCGACCCACATTTCCTGCACCAGCGATTGCAACCCTCATTGACGCTCTCCATCTGGTGTATTGGCAAGAATTTCTTCAGTCTTAGCAATGTCTTGATCGCGCACCATTACATGGATCAGATCGCCTTGTTGCAAAACGGTGTGTTCGTCAGGAATGAGGCCAACTCCAAGGCGAGTAATAAATGCCACACGAGCTGGAGTGAGCTCATCTATAAGAATAATCTGTCGTCCATACCAATCATTGTGTGGGTGCATTTCACACAGTTGGACGGTTCCACTGGCATCGCGCCATTCAGAACGTGAACCTTCTGGAAGCAATCTGCGCAAAATTTGATCTGTTGCCCAAAGAACTGTCGCAACAGTTGGGATTCCTAGGCGCTGATAAATTTCAGCACGACCTGGATCATAAATGCGGGCTACAACGTTTTGAACTCCATACGTCTCTCGAGCAACGCGTGCGGCCAAAATGTTTGAGTTATCACCATTACTAACAGCCGCAAATGCATCGGCATCTTGAATTCCAGCTTCGCGTAGTACATCTCGGTCAAAGCCAACACCAGTGACAGTTTTGCCTTTGAAGTTTGGACCCAAGCGGCGAAACGCTTCACGTGCTTGATCAATGACAGCAACGGTGTGGCCAGCTGCTTCAAGATCAGTGGCCAATGATGAGCCGACTCGACCGCATCCCATGATGACTACGTGCATATGTATTAACTTACACCCATAAGGTTAGCTCCGTGGCACCAACTATGAAAAGAACCCTTGTGGTCGGCGAAGTTATTGAGGTAACAATAGAAAAGGTTGCCCACGGCGGCCACTTTATTGCCCGGCACGGAGGCTGCGTGATTTTCGTGCGCCATGCCATTCCCGGCGAAAAGTGCCGTATCCAAATCACTTCGGTAGGAAGTTCCTTCAACCGCGCAGATGTTATTGAAACCTTAGAAGCATCTAGTGACCGTGTTGTTGCTCCATGTGAATACTCAAACCGTAATGGGTGCGGAGGTTGCGATTTTCAGCACATCACAATCGAGCGGCAACGAAAACTAAAAGCAGATGTCATTACTGAGCAATTTGCACGTATTGCGAAGATGGAAATGGCCGTTGAAGTTGAATGTGTTGGCCCAGAACTTGGTTGGCGCTCTCGAATCACTTCAACAACTGATAAAAATGGGCGGCTTGGATTTATTGGCTCTCGAAGTCACACAGTAATCCCAGTTTCTAATTGTTTGGTTGCCGCTAAGGAAATTGCATTTTCTGAATTAGCTGCGCGAAAATGGAAAGGGGATATGCGCGTTGAGATTGCTGCCTCTAACAGTGATGAACGCTCTATTTCACTTATGCCAACTCGCGGAGAAAGCAAGTCTCGTTTGAGCGAAGGACCAGCAATATTGCATGAAAAGGTTTTGGATAAAACTTTAGGAGTTAGCAATAACTCTTTTTGGCAAGGTCATGTCAATGCTCCTAGTGTGTTGAGCGAAGTAGTCCGAGATTTTGCTGGAGTTAAGAACGCCGACCATGTTTTGGATCTTTATGGAGGTGTTGGACTTTTTGCCGCAGCGCTGATTGACCTGGTTGGTTTAGAGGGAAGAATTGAACTCATCGAAGGTAGCAAAAGTGCAACCTCTGATGCTTCTAGAAATTTTGCTGAAAACATAAATGTTAAAGTTATTACTGGAGATGTAGCCACGCACCTACCAAGGATAAATTCGGTAGACGTTGTAGTTCTAGACCCACCCCGCGACGGTGCTGGAAAAATAGTGGTCAGCGAAATTGCCAGACTCAAACCACGAACAATTGTCTATGTGGCATGTGATCCAGCGGCATTAGCGCGTGATACTGGTTACTTTTTGGAACGTGGATATTCACTCGTAAAAATGAGAGCTTTTGATCTCTTTCCAATGACACATCACATCGAATGTGTTGCGCGCTTTGAGCCCACTAAGGTATCTTGACGCTCAAGAATGCGAAGATTTATTAGGGGAGATGATGAGTAAGAACTCTTTCAACGCAAAGAAGAATCTAGAAGTTGCGGGTAAGAGTTATGAGATTTTTGATATCTCCAGCATCGAAGGCGCCACTAGCCTTCCATTTTCACTGAAAGTTCTCTTAGAAAACCTTCTTCGCACAGAAGATGGTGCAAACATCACAGCTGATCACATCAAAGCTCTAGCTAATTGGAATCCAGCAGCAGAACCAGATACTGAAATTCAGTTCACTCCTGCACGTGTAGTCATGCAGGACTTTACAGGTGTGCCCTGCATTGTGGACCTTGCAACAATGCGTGAGGCAATCGTGGATTTGGGCGGAGATCCATCAAAAGTTAACCCACTTGCCCCAGCAGAGTTAGTCATTGATCACTCAGTGATTGCAGATGTTTTTGGAACTAAAGATTCTTTTGAGCAAAATACTGATATTGAATATGAGCGCAACCAAGAGCGTTATCGCTTTTTGCGTTGGGGTCAAACTGCCTTTGATGAGTTCAAGGTAGTACCGCCAGGAACTGGGATTGTCCACCAGGTAAATATTGAGTACCTAGCTCGCGTAGTCATGACTCGCACAGTTGGTGGAGTCTTACGCGCTTACCCAGACACCGTTGTTGGAACAGATTCTCACACAACGATGGTTAACGGTTTAGGAGTTCTCGGATGGGGTGTTGGTGGAATTGAGGCAGAGGCAGCGCTCCTTGGTCAGCCAGTTTCAATGCTCATCCCAAGTGTTGTGGGATTTAAATTAACCGGTCAACTTCCTCTTGGAACTACCGCAACAGATATGGCCCTGACTATTACTGAAATCTTGCGCAAGCACGGTGTTGTTGGAAAGTTTGTCGAGTTCTATGGCCCAGGTGTGGTCTCAGTCCCTATGGCTAATCGGACAACTATTGGAAACATGAGTCCTGAGTACGGATCAACATGTGCAATTTTCCCTATCGATGAAGAAGCTTTGCGATACTTGCGCCTAACTGGGCGAAGTGATGATCAAGTTGCATTGGTTGAGCAGTATGCAAAGAAGCAAGGCCTTTGGCATGACCCATCAGTTGAGCCACGTTTTTCTGAGCAAGTTGAGTTAGATCTATCTACCGTGGTGCCATCTATTGCTGGACCTAAGCGTCCACAAGATCGCATCTCTCTTAGTGATTCAAAGTTAGCTTTTGAAAAGATTTTACCTACTTACTTCTCAGACAAAACATCTAGAGACGAGGTAAAGGCAGGGTCTACGCGTGTGAAAAATGGAGATGTTGTGATTGCATCCATTACATCGTGCACCAACACATCAAATCCATCGGTAATGATTGGTGCGGCACTTCTCGCAAAAAAGGCCGTTGAAAAAGGTTTGAAATCAAAGCCTTGGGTCAAAACAACTCTTGCTCCAGGCTCAAAAGTTGTAACTGATTACTATGACCGTGCTGATTTAACTAAATACATGCAAGCATTGGGTTTTCACTTAGTTGGTTACGGTTGCGTAACCTGTATTGGCAACTCAGGTCCACTACCTATTGAAATTAGTAAGGCCGTCAATGACTCAGATTTAGCAGTCACCGCAGTCCTGTCTGGTAACCGAAATTTTGAAGGCCGCATTAGTCCTGATGTGAAGATGAACTATTTAGCTTCACCGCCATTGGTTGTGGCATATGCAATTGCGGGAACGATGGATCATGACTTTGAGAGAGACTCTCTGGGGCAAGATCAAAATGGTAAAGATGTCTACCTAGCCGATATCTGGCCAACACCAGCTGAAATTCAATCTGTTATTGACTCTTCAATTTCATCTGCCATGTTTACAAAAGATTATGCTTCAGTTTTTGATGGAGATCACCGCTGGAAGTCATTGGCTACACCAGTTGGAAAAGTTTTTGAGTGGGATCCTAACTCTACCTACGTGAGAAAGCCTCCGTACTTTGATGGAATGCCAAAAACGCCGACTCCGGTTGTAGATATCTCTGGTGCGCGCGTCTTGGCTGTGCTTGGGGATTCAGTAACAACTGATCACATCTCACCTGCAGGAAACATCAAAGCTGATTCACCAGCAGGTAAGTACTTAGCTGAGCATGGAATTGATCGTAAAGATTTCAACTCTTATGGCTCTCGCCGAGGAAATCATGAAGTAATGATTCGTGGAACATTTGCCAATATTCGTCTGAAGAATTTATTACTAGATGGCGTTGAAGGTGGCTTCACGCGCAACTTTGCAACTGATGGAAAACAATCAACGATTTATGATGCATCAGTTGCTTATCAAAACGCTGGAACACCGTTAGTTATCTTGGCAGGTAAGGAATACGGCTCTGGTTCTTCACGTGACTGGGCTGCTAAGGGAACTGCACTACTTGGAGTGCGCGCAGTAATCGCTGAAAGCTTTGAACGCATTCACCGTTCCAACTTGATTGGAATGGGAGTCCTACCTCTTCAATTTAAAAATGGCGATAATGCTCAGTCTCTTGGCATTACAGGTGAGGAAGAATTCTCAATCAGCGGCATCACAGCACTCAATACTGGGGGAGTTCCAAAGGAGCTCACAGTGAGTGCTGGAAGCAAGACCTTTGTTGCAACTGTGCGCATAGATACTCCAGGAGAAGCCGATTACTACCGCCACGGTGGAATTATGCAGTACGTTCTTCGCTCGCTCTTAAGCTCTCCTAGGGAAGAGATGCAACTCCCTTCGGATGAAAACGCTGACCGCAAGCAGACTCGCTAATACCCTCACGATCCAAGTACGGCAATATTCCACCTAGATGCATTGGCCAGCCTGCGCCCATCAACATGCAAAGATCAATCTCAGCGGCAGTTGAAACAACACCTTCATCAAGCATCATTCGCGCTTCAACGGCAAGTGCGGTTAGTGCGCGGCTGCGAACTTGCTCAGCCGTTGATGGCGAATCTCCTTTATGAATAAGAGCTAGGGCGGCTGGATTTGCGCCATAACTTCCATCTTCATTTTTAACATAGAAGTTTCGAACGCCTTCTTTCACCATCGCAGCCATGGTTGGTGAAATACGGTAGCGATCACCAAGATTTGCATGCAAGGTTTCAGATACGTGTAATGCAACTCCTGGACCAACTAGGTCTAGAAGTTGGAATGGTGACATTGGGAAACCAATAGAACGCATAGCGTTATCGGCAACCTCTGGTGCTGTGCCTTCATCTACAGCATCAGTGATTTCGCCCATGAAGCGAGTTAACAAGCGATTAACAACAAAGCCAGGTGCATCTTTGCAGATGATCATGGTCTTCTTGAGTTCTTTACCCACAGAGATTGCCGTTGCCGTAGTTGCATCATCAGTCTTGCTTGTTCGAGCGACTTCAAGCAAAGGCATGACGGCGACTGGATTAAAGAAGTGAAATCCCACGACTCGCTCAGGATTTTTAAGTCCTTCACTCATGCGCTCAACTGAAAGTGATGAGGTGTTTGTCGCCAATACGCACTCAGGGGAAACTATTGTTTCAAGCTTCTTGAAGAGCTCTTGCTTGAGAGATAGTTCTTCGAAGATCGCTTCAATAATAAAATCGCATCCAGCGAACGTGTTTTGATCAGATGATCCTGAAATAAGAAGGGACAAACGAGCTGAAGATTCAGCGCTCATGCGCTTCTTCTCAACTAATTTAGCCAACTCATTTTTAACCCAGGCCACACCTTTATCGGCCCGCTCTTGATCAATATCTGTCATAACGACTGGGCACTTGAGATTACGTAGAAGAAGTAGTGCTAGTTGTGATGCCATGAGTCCTGCGCCAACAACTCCTACTTTGCCCACCTTACGAGCAAGAGCTGGCTTTGGGGCACCTTCTACTTTCTTGCGCTTCTTTTGAATGACATTGAAGGCATAGAGAGATGCACGCAGCGGATCACTCATTGTTAAATCAGCTAGAGCTAAATCTTCAGCATCAAAGCCAGCACTTAATGTGTTGCTCTTGGCTGCGCTGATGAGTTCAAGAGCCTTCATCGGTGATGCTATTTCGGCTCCGCCGTACTTCTTAAGTGCAGCAGCTTTTCCAGTTGCAAGGGCGCTTTCCCATGCTGGATCTTGGCTGTAGTCCTTGCGCTCAACTTTAGTTGTTCCATTGAGAACATTTGCTGCAAATGCAATGGAGCGCTCTAGGAAATCAGAAGGTTCATACACAGCATCGACAACACCAAGCTTGAAAGCATCTTTAGCTTTCATCATGGTGTTGTTATTGAGAGCATTTAACATGATTACTTGAACAGCGCGCTCGGGTCCAATTAACTTAGGCAAAATAGTTGCACCGCCCCAACCAGGAACTAGGCCAAGGAATACTTCTGGCAAAGCAGTAAATGCTGTGGAGGCAAGTGTGCGGTAGTGGCAATGAAGTCCAACTTCAAGTCCGCCACCAAGTGCCAAACCGTTGATGAAAGCAAATGTTGGAATTTTTGATTCACCTAAGCGGCGAAAGACATCATGACCCAATTTTCCGATACCAAGTGATTGCTCTCGGGTTGTAATAAATGAGAGCGCAGATAAATCAGCTCCTGCTGCAAAAATAAAAGGCTTACCAGTCAGTGCAATTGCAGCTGGATTGAGCTCAGTAGCTGCCGTAATAGCTGCATCTAATGCAAATAGAGACTGTGGGCCAAAAGTATTGGGGCGATTATGATCTAGTGAGTTATCTAAAGTAATCAGAGCTAAGACGCCTTTGGCACCGAAGGCACTTAAATCAACTTGTCGAACAAGAGCTTGAGTGACAACCTCTTCTGGTGCACCTTCTGGAAGTTTGATATCTACGCTCATTTATTTCACCTGACCACTAAAGTGTGGGTTTTCCCAAATAACAGAGCCACCCATACCAAGACCGATACACATAGTTGTTAAGCCATAGCGCACCTCTGGGTGGGCTTCAAAAGATCTCGCTAGATTGAGCATAAGGCGAACGCCAGATGATGCAAGTGGGTGCCCAACTGCAATTGCTCCACCAAATGGATTAACGCGGGCGTCATCATCGGCAATTCCAAAGTGCTCAAGAAAAGCTAGCACCTGCACGGCAAAGGCTTCATTAATCTCAAAGAGTCCAATATCTTCAATACTCAACCCTGCTTGTGAAAGAGCTTTAATAGTTGAAGGAACTGGACCGAATCCCATTACTTCAGGTTCCACTCCAGCAAATGCGTATGTAACCAATCGCGCCTTAATGCTTAGACCTAACTCTTTTGCTTTGTCTTCACTGGCTAGAAGCGCCGCAGTTGCTCCATCATTTAATCCAGAAGAGTTACCGGCAGTGACTCGACCTGCTGGACGAAAGGGAGTCTTTAAACCTGCTAGACCTTCCATCGTTGTAGTTGGGCGAGGTGCTTCATCAACTGTTGCAATTGTCCAACCCAATTCTGCACTACGTGCAGCCATTGGGATGAGATCTCGCTGAATCAATCCAGCTTGATATGCCTTAGTTGTTTTGAGTTGTGAGTTTAGTGCATATCTATCTGCGCGCTCTTTTGTAATAGTTGGAAAACGATCGTGCAATCTTTCAGCGGTTGCACCCATTGCAAGAGCATCTTGTTCAACTAGTTTTTCAGCTAAATAGCGAGGATTAGGATCCATGAGTTCACCCATTGGATGATTTCCCATATGTTCTACGCCACCGGCAATAGCAATATCGTTTGAGCCAAAAGCAATGGCGCCTGCAATTGTTGTTACTGCGGTTAATGCACCTGCACACCAGCGATCTATTGAATAGCCAGGAACAGTGTTTGGTAATCCTGCTAGGAGGGTGGCACTGCGGCCGATGTTCATTCCCTGATCACCTGTTTGTGTTGCAGCGGCGATGGCAACATCATCTATTGCACTATGGTCAACATTTGGATTTCTATCTAAGAGTCCGCGAATTGCGCGCACCATCAAATCATCGGCGCGTGTACCTGCATACATCCCCCCTGCTTTTCCAAAAGGGGTACGAACGGCATCGACTAAGACAACTGAGCGAGACATAGTGATCCTTTACTAGGAGTGGATATAGCGGTCATGTTACCCGCCAGTAAGGATTTGTGACAGCGCTTAGGCTGGAGTTAGCGCACGCGTGCGAGGCTTTGAGAGATAGGCCCCAAGGACAGTGGTGAGATAGATCGTCCAGATGCCTAGTTGTAGCCATGAGGTTGTGTTATCAAAGCCCACAAGGCCACCCAGTGTTGCGCCAAGCAATGAGTCCTTAGGAATCAGGCTTGAAACATCCCAGGCATATGACTCTCCACCAGGAAGCCAGCCAAGCTCTTGGAACTCATGAACTCCATATGAGAGAACTCCTGCTGCAACGACAACGAGAGCAACTCCTGTGTAGCGGAAGAATTTGCTCAAGTCGAGTTTGATTGCAGATTTGAAAATCAAATATCCAAGCGAGATTGCAACTGCAAAACCGAGAATTAATCCCAGTGCAGAACTACCAGTATTTGCAACAGTATTGAAGTTTGAATAAACAAAGAGCGCGGTTTCTAGACCTTCACGAATAACAGCAAAAAACGCTGCCCCAGCAAGGGCTAGAGGCCCCGTGCGCAAAGCTGAATCAACCTTGCCATGTAGATCTGCCTTGAGAGTGCGAGCAGTGCGCTTCATCCAAAAAACCATCCATGTAACAAGTGCTACAGCTAGAAAAGAAGTTGTTCCTACAAAGAGTTTCTCAGCACGCTCAGTTAACTCCTCAGAAGTTTTAGAAAGTATTAATCCAAGGCCAATACTTCCAACGATGGCTGCAGCTACTCCACTCCATAGTGGAACTAATAAATGTCTGCGGTCGGTTTTTAGAATATAGGCGACCAAAATGCCAATAATCAGCGCTGCTTCAAGTCCTTCACGAAGGGCGATGATAAATGTGCTCAACATGGGAGAAAATCTAGAGGGTGGGGGGTATTTACGCAACTCTTATGTTGCGTAATTCAGGCTTCTTCAGGTGTGGTTTCTGGCACAGGTTCAGGCGTGGGAATCGCCTCTTTCTCCAGCAAGGAGGCCGTAATCGCCTCTGAAACCAGATCCACCTGCCATTGTCTGGCACCGAGTGAGAGCAAATGCTCCCTGACAATCTCTGGAGAGGATTCAGAAGTTGATGGTGCTGGGGGAGCCCAACAAATTCGGCGGACCAGCTCGGGGGTGATTAGGTTTTCCACCGGAATGTTGTTCTCTTGAGCAATGATTTCTATGCGAGCTCGTGCATGAGAAAGTGGCGCGTATTTTTCTGGGAACTTATCTCTCCACAGTTTAATCGGCGGCAAAGTATCTGCATTAGTGCGAAGTGTTGGCCAGTCTTTTTCTTCAAGAGCAACTGCGCGTGCCACAGCATCTAGCCACGCTTTCAGATTCTCTAGCCAACGAGCCCGAAGTCCAAGAGGACGCAAAACTTTCTCAAACTCTTTTTTAGTTGTAACTGGATTAAGTGCAATTTCAACTATTGCTGAATCATTGAGTAGCTTTCCAGCCGCAATGTCTAGTGACTTTGCAATCTCATCTCGTGTAATCCAGAGTTCACGAATAATTGCTAATTGATCTCTTCGCTTAATTTTGTGCATTCCAGAAGTTCTACGCCAAGGATCCACACGAGGTGGTGGTGGCGGCGCTAAAAGTATTGAAGTAAACTCCTCTTTGGCCCAGGAGTCTTTTTTGGTTTCAATTAATAGTGCTTCAACTTTATCGCGCAGTTCTACGAGAAGTTCAACATCTAATGCTGCATATGTCAGCCAGTCTTGAGGCAGTGGGCGCACAGACCAGTCTGCGGCACTATGTTCTTTTGCAAGAGAAACTCCCATCAAAGATTCCAAAAGTGGGCCAAGACCAACACGTGGTAGGCCTGCTATTCGCCCCCCTAATTCAGTATCAAATAAGCGCTTTGGGTTGATTCCTAATTCTCGAAGACATGGTAGATCCTGTGTGCTGGCATGGAGAATTACTTCATCGGTATTAAGAAGATCATTGAGCTCAAGCATCAGTGGGTGAGCTGGACCGAAGGGGATTGGGTCTATGAGATGTAATCCACCTTTGGCGCGCTTAATTTGAATGAGATATGCACGTGCGCTATAACGAAAACCTGACGCTCTTTCAGCATCAACGGCAAATGGACCGCTTCCCCTTGCCAATTGTTCTAATGCTGACTTAAAAGATATCTCATCATCAATAACAGCAGGAGTACCACCGGCGGGGGTGAGCAGTGGAGTTGCAGTTACCTCTTCAGACATCAGCGGACTTAACGACGTCTGGCAGATGAAATAGTTGAAACACCATCAGGAATCGGTTCGAGACCAGCGACATCAGTAATCAAGCGACACCATCCTGCGATGTGTTTCATGATTTCAATGGGATCAGTTATTGCTGGTGTCCAAGAGGCACGAATCTCAATTTCTGATTCATCATTTCGTGGGGATAGTTTTCCGAAAGAGGCACTTGATACGCGTGTGACAGTTCCACTTGGTGCAGCAAGTGCGCACTTTTCACTTTCTAGCGCTTCTAGAAACCAACTCCAGCCAACCTCTGGCAGAAGTGGATCCTGTTGCATTACTGGATCAACATCTGCACGAACGAAAGTTACGCAACGAAATTCACCTTCCCAGGTGTCTTGTCCACCAGGTTCATGTAATAAGACAAAGCGACCTGAAGCTATTTCCTCTTCGTCATCGCCTAGTAAGCCATTACTGACATCGGCTGAAAATGCGAAAGAATACGTAGCTAGTTTTTGTGGGGCTGGAACCTCTTCTAAAACAATTTCAGCACGCGGTGTAATCGTGCGTAAGGAGTTGACTAAATCTTCAAATCCTTTGGCATCCACTGCTTAAGAATAAACAGTGAGGAGTCCTTTTCATGGGAGGCAGGGCGGTATCCTTGTGCATATGGCCTCAATACTCGCAATTCTTTCAAGCATCTTGTGGGGAACTTCAGATTTTGAAGGTGGTCGTCTAAGTAAAAAGCATGCGCCTTTGGCAGTACTCGGATTCTCACAAGTTCTTGGTTTAGTTTTTGGCCTAGTTGTAATGCTTGCTTTTGGTGCTTGGGATGCACAGGCACTTGGATCTGGGGGATATTTAGTCCCTGGAATTATTGCTGGATTGTTTGGTTACTTTGGATTATTTTGTCTTTATGCAGGTTTATCAACGGGACGCATGGGTGTTGTGTCACCAATTAGTTCTATGGGAGCAATTGTCCCTTTAACGTATGCGTTGATTAACGGTGACAAACTTTCAACAATTACTTCCATCGGTGTAGTACTTGCTTTGGTGGGAGTTTTTTGTGCCAGTGGCCCAGAGCTTTCCCAAGGTCTTCCTCTAAAGCCTTTACTTCTAGCGATAGGTGCAGCACTTGGATTTGGAACAGCGTTAACTTCAATGTCGATTGGTGCGCAGTCAAGTGCACTCATGACAATGGTTTCAATGCGTGGGGCAACTTTCTTTGTAACCATCGCCTTAGCGCTCAAATTCCGCACAATGGGTGGGTTCACAAAAAAAGAATACCCATCACTTATTTTCATTGGTATCGCAGATTTCTTAGCCAACGTGTTGCTAGGTATTGCATGTACTAAAGGCTTGGTTTCAATTGCGATGGTTCTGGGCTCACTCTTTCCAATAGTAACTGCGCTTCTCGCATTTAAGTTCTTGCGCGAGCGTTTACAGAGGGTTCAATACATCGGAATTGCCTTAGCTGTTGCAGGCGTGGCGCTTATTTCTGCTTTCTAGTTACGGGCAACATAGAAATCAGTTCCATCAACATGAGTGTGGGTATGGTTTTCAAATCTATTGAGGAGAGCTTGCCAATCAATAGGATCATCACCACCGGTTACTGGTGTAACACTGAGCTCTAGTTGATCGATTAAACCTTGATCAATGAGTTCAAAAATAATTGATATTCCTGCTTCTACTAAAATTCTTTCACCAAACTGTGATTTTGCTTTTGCTAAGGCATCTGCAGGAGACATGTTCCATAAATGTGATAAATCATTGCCAACAACTGGATTAATCGTTGATCGCGAAACAATTACTAAAGGCACTGGGCTCTGCTTGTAAGGCTCATGGCGAGCAGTATTTCCACCAATTAGTATGCAATCGACTTTGCGTCGCCTTGCTAGAAAAGCTTTTCGATCGGCATCGGATGAAACTCCATTAGAGCTCTTATCTTTTGATGTGGACCCATCTCGCCCGACCACCAGCGATGCAACTGTGCTCATCTGTCCTACTATTGCAGATTCTTTGAAAATTCTCAGGCGTAAGTCACGCTCATAAGTTGAGATGTCGCAATAAACCTCGTTAGCCTTAAACCATGTATCGCCGCATTCTTCCTTGCGCACTCGTGGCTTTGGCCATGGCAGTTGGCTTAATGGCTCCTGCCAACGCGGCTCCATCACTGGCCGAGATTCAGGCAAAGGTGCGATATCTAGAAGAAGAAGCAACCACGGCAGCTGAGGGCGCTCAGGAAGCGAAAGTGAAGTTAATTGCCCTTACTCGCACACTCAACGGCATCAAAGCTAAAGCTGCTGTCCAGGGAGAAACACTTTCAGCGCTTCAAAAATCTTTAGGAACTATTGCAATCGAGCAATACAAGGCCGGGGGACTCGGTCAATCACTTGAACTTCTCTTTTCTTCTGATCCCACTCTATATTTGTCTTCAGCCGGTGCTCTAGATGCGATTAGCCGACGCAAATCTGCCCAACTACGAAAATATGAAGCGGCACAACAGCGCTTAAGTGCAACAACTCTGACTGTTAACGACAAGTTGGCACTGGTAGTTGCAGCTGAAAAGAAATTTAAAGCCCAATCTGCGATAGCCCAAGAGAAACTGGCAGAGGCTGAGGCGTTGCTTTCCAAACTAACCAAAGCCGAGCGAGAGCGTTTGGCAAAATTAGCTGCTGAACAAGAGGATGCAGATCAAGCCGATTCACAGGCCGCAGCTCGGGCGCTTACGGGAATTTCGGGGCGCGCAGGAATTGCAATTAAATATGCGCTCAAGCAAATAGGCGATCGCTACGTATTTGGTGCAGCAGGTTTAGTAACTTGGGATTGTTCTGGTTTAACGATGCGAGCTTACCAAGCAGCAGGAGTTTCACTTCCACATTCATCTGCTGCCCAATCGCGCTTGGGTAAGCAAGTCTCAATTAAGTCTCTAAAGCCGGGTGACCTACTATTTTATGGTCGTCCAGTTTCACACGTTGGAATGTATATTGGCGGCGGAAAGATGGTGCACGCACCGCGCTCAGGTTCACGTGTGAAAATCACAACAAGTGGTTCTCTTGGAAGAAAACCTTTAGTTGGAGCACGCCGTTTCTAATAAAACTCTATTCGTAACTAATGATTTTGGCCCACGGGCTGGAGGCATAGAAACCTTCATCATTGGTTTGATTGAACGATTACCAAAGTCGAGCATCATTGTTTACACCTCAGCGCAAGAGGAAAATGCGCACTATGACGCCCAATGGCTACGTGATTTTGGTGTTGAAGTCATTAGAGACAAAGCAAAAATATTATTACCGACTCCACGGGTAAGTCGCGCGGTGGCCAGAATTGTTAGCCAGCACGGTATTAAAGCCGTGGCATTTGGTGCAGCAGCGCCTTTGGGTTGGATGTCTTCAACTTTGCGCAAAGCCGGAGCACTACGAATAGTTGCACTTACGCATGGACATGAAGTCTGGTGGGCCAAGGTTTTTCCATTCAACTTAATTTTGCGACGCATTGGATCTACTACTGATTCACTAACGTATCTTGGCGATTTTACTCGAACGGCAATTTCCAAAGCTCTCACAGCGAAGAGTGCATCAGCTATGCAGAAAATTGCCCCAGGCATTGATGTTGATCATTTCAAGGAAGTAGATGCAAAATCCCTGCGACAATCCTTGGGACTACGTGAGAAGAAAGTCATTGTCAGTGTGGGCAGACTTGTGCACCGCAAAGGTCAGGATTTTCTCATCGAATCAATGCCACAGATCCTTACTCAAGTCCCAGAAGCTCACCTTTTGCTTGTCGGTGACGGTCCGTATAGGGCTCACTTGGAAAAACTAGTGATGAAACATTCACTAGAACAGAGTGTGAGCTTCATTGGCCGTATTCAATATAAAGATTTACCGAGTTATATCTGTGTGGGCGATATCTTTGCGATGCCATCAAGATCGCGCTTTGGTGGACTGGAGGTAGAAGGCTTAGGAATTGTGTATCTGGAAGCAAGTGCATGCGGTCTACCAGTAATTGCAGGTGCATCTGGGGGAGCACCTGATGCGGTTATAGAGGGCGTAACAGGTTTTGTCGTTGATGGAACTAAAACAGAGTTAATAGCAAACAGAGTGAATCAACTTTTACTTGATGAAAAACTGCGCCGGGATATGGGTAGCGCAGGCCGAGCCTGGATTGAAAAAGAATGGAATTGGGCGATTTGGGCCAGCAAGTTTTCTGAACTACTTGCCAGATAACCCCCTCTCGTGCATGGCATGAATTGCCGCAGTTCTGTTAGTTACTTCTAACTTTCTATAGATTGATGCTAGATGTGTTTTAACGGTTGCCTGACTTATGAATAAACTCTTAGAAATTTGCGCAGTTGTTTGACCGAGTTCTAAATGAGTCAAGAGATTAAATTCTCGGGCTGTAAGAAGGCTGTGAGTATTTTTAAAAACTTTATCCAATCCCTTGGCACTAAAGCCAAGTGGTGAAACAACACTATGTTTAATTGCAGCTACTAGAGTAGGAATGGGTTCAGATTTACATACGAAGGCACTTGCACCAGCTTTCATGGCAGCGCGTATGTAATTCTCATGATCGTTAAGCGTTAAAACAATAACTCCAATGTCTTGGGAGATGCTTCTTATCCAGCTCACTAACTCAAAGCCACTACCATCTGGGAGATTTATATCAATAGTCACAACATCGGGTTGTAATGCTGCGATAGAGGCGCGAGCCTCAAGAACAGATGAAGCCTCTGTAATCTCACTAAAGCCTTCATGGGTAAGTGCGCGCTTTAAACCCTCACGCACAAGGGCATGATCATCAACTATCAACAATCTGCTCATGGTGTCAGCAGGTCCAATGAAATTGCAACATTAGTACCGGTGAAATCAGAGTGGATATCTACATGACCACCCAACGCCATAATTCGCTCAGATATTCCTGCCATTCCATAATGATTCTCAACCTCTGAAGCTCCACCAATTCCATTATCAGTGAAAATTACATCCAGACGAGTCGCATGCGAATGCTCAGTCACATTGTTGATGATTTCACTAAAAACTCTATTGAGTTGATAAGTAAAATCTGGCTGAGAACTAAGGAGTTCTTGGTCATTGTGCTCTGCGCGAAGTTCTAGAATTTCGCTACGAACTTTCTCCACCAATGTGTTGATATCAAAGCGCACAGATCGCAAAGCAGCACGCTTAGTCTCATCATCCTCTTGAAACAGCAAAGAATCTAACCCATAGCCCAACCCCACGAGGTCTTGGGCTATGCCATCGTGGAGCTCTTGTGCGAGTTTTATTCGCTGTGTAAGGCTCACATAGTTACTTTGTGAAGAGCTGGTCAATCTCCTTTGCGAATTCCTTCGCAACGACGTGTCGCTTAATAGAGAGCTTCTGAGTTAAGTGTCCACCAGCGATTGTGAAATCTGTTGTGAGAATAGTGAACTTGCGGATTGATTCAGCTTTGCTCACGGCCTTATTTGCATCATCAACTGCAGTTTGGATAACAGCAATCAAATCAGGATCATTAGCAAGGTCAGCCATTGAGGCGCCTTCCTTCTTGTGATTTGTTACCCAACCCTTAAGTGCATCCTGATCAATAGTTACAAGCGCTGCAATGAATGGTTGATTATCACCAACGACCAAGCACTGGCTGACCAGTGGATGAGCCCGTAAGCGATCTTCTAGGACAGCAGGGGCAACATTCTTTCCACCTGCAGTAACAATAAGTTCTTTTTTACGACCGACTATGTAGAGGAAGCCTTCATCATCGAGTTTTCCTAAGTCACCTGACTTAAACCAACCTTCAGAATCGAAAACCTCAGCGTTTGCAGCATCGTTTTGCCAGTACCCACGCATAACAATTGCGCCACGGATAAGAACTTCGCCATCTTCAGCAATCTTGATTGAAGTGCCTGGGATTGGACGACCAACTGAACCAACGCGGTGTGCACCGGTTAAGTTTAATGTTGCACCAGCAGTTGTTTCAGTTAAACCGTAGCCTTCTAAAACTGTTACGCCAGCACCACGATAGAAGTGGCCTAAACGCACTCCTAGCGGGGCACCACCAGAGATTGCAGCTTCAACGCGTCCACCCATACCCGCACGAATCTTTGAGTAGACCAACTTGTCAAAGAGGCCATGCTTGAGTTTAAGGATAGGAGAGATTCTCTTTTTATCCAATGCCTCAGAGTAAGCGATTGCTACATCTGCTGCTTTTCTAAAAATCTTTCCCTTACCTGCAGCTTCAGCGCGAGCTTCAGCTCCGTTATAAATCTTTTCGAAAATACGTGGAACTGCCAAAACGAATGTTGGCTTAAAGGAAGCTAGATCAATTGGAAGACGTCCAAGTGGGTCACTGCAGTGCGCAAGGTGTAGACCTGAGTTAATTGCACCAATTTGAACCATACGGCCAAAGACGTGAGCAACAGGCAAGAAAAGCAAAGTTGATCCGCCTGGCTTAAGGAATAGATCACTTGCACCTTGCACAACATTTCCGCACTCAGCTAAGAAGTTGCCATGTGTGAGTGAAACACCCTTTGGTTTTCCAGTAGTACCTGATGTGTAGATAAGTGTTGCCAAAGTATCTGGGCCAAGTGCTGCACGACGACGTTCAATTTCATCATCTGATACTTGAGCACCCGCATTGCGAAGCACTGTAAGAACATCCTCAGTCATCACCCAGACATGCTTAGTGTGTGCAGGTCGAACTGTTTGGACTAATTCACGCAGTGCTGGAGTTTCAACAATGATGCCAACAGTTGAGGAGTCGTTAAGAATCCAATCGATCTGTTCTGCAGATGATGTGTCATAGATTGGGACTACAACAGCTCCTGCATACCAAATAGCAAAATCAAGAATGGTCCACTCATAACGAGTACGGGACATGATTGCCACACGATCACCGATTTGAATACCTGCAGCGATTAAGCCTTTGGCAGTTGCTCGTACCTCCTCGTCAACTTCACGGGCAGTGACACTTTGCCATCCATCGCCGAGTGGGCGAGACATGGTGATGCGCTCTGGCTCAAACCAGGCGCGTTCAGCAATCAGGTTTGTCAGATTGCCAGCAGTAGCTGAAGGGACGAGGGCAGGTGTTGTGACTTCATTCATGGGGCTAACGCTAGCGTGAGGAATATGAAATGCGGAAGAGGGTAACCTTGTCCCATGAGCGAATTGAGCAGTTCAACAATAACTATCGATGCCCCATTAGCAGATGTCCAAGGAGCCCTTTTTGCCCTTGACCAATACCCAACCTGGTCGAGTGCGATTAAGTCCAGTGAGGTCGTTGAACGTGATGACCAAGGCCGGGCCACTAAGGTAAAAATGACTATTGACGCAGGAATGATGAAAGATCGCGTGATTTTAGATTATGACTGGAGCCAGGCTCCGGGGCAACTTTCTTTCTCACTCGATGATGCAGATCTTCTTACCGGAATGGATGGTTCTTATTCCATTAAGGCAATCGATGAAGATACGACCCAAGTTACATATCAATTGGGAGTTTCACTTTCAATGCCAATCCCAGCCATGATGCGTCAAAAGGCTGAGAAGGCAACAATTGATCAAGCACTTGCACAACTTAAAACTGCGCTAGAAGCTTAATCAAACTTAATGTCATTAACAATTGGTATCGATGTTGGCGGAACTAAGGTTCTGGGCGGCGTTGTTGATGAAGATGGAAAAGTTCTCACTACTGCAAGAAAAGACACGCCTCGTCAAGGTGGAATTGCGCTAACTCAGACAATTGCTGATGTCGCAAGAGAATTACTCGCACAACACTCAGTCGCATCTGTTGGAGTTTCTGCTGCAGGTTTTGTTTCCTCTGATCGAAAGACCATGTTGGCAACCCCCAACATTGCCGACTGGAATGGTGTTGATTTAGATAATCAACTCACCAAACTCATCGGACTTCCAGTTGTCATTGAAAATGATGCAAATGCAGCAGCATGGGGTGAAGCAAAGTTTGGTGCAGGCAAGAATCAAGATCACATGATGATGCTCACAGTTGGAACTGGAATTGGTGGAGGTATTGTTGTTAATGGTGCTCTCTACCGAGGTGCTTTTGGAATTGCAGCAGAGTTTGGGCACATGCGCGTAGTTCCAGAAGGACACATCTGTGGCTGTGGTGCTCGTGGTTGTTTCGAGCAATATGCATCAGGAAATGCATTACTGCGCCATGCGCGAGAAGCAATCAACGCCAGTCCTGAAGTTGCACGCAACCTGCTCTCGCGCGGCGATGGAACTGTTGCAGGACTGACAGGTCAAGCTATTACTGATGCTGCCCGCGCTGGTGACCCCGTGGCATTGGCTGCTTTTAATACAACTGGCCAGTGGTTAGGTGCTGGTATTGCATCTCTCTCTGTTCTTTTAGATCCTGCCTGTGTTGTTATTGGTGGGGGAGTAATTGAAGCAGGTGAGATTCTTCTTAAGCCAACGCGTGAATCACTGGAGCGCAATATGCCATTTGCTGGCAAGCATCCTTATCCTCAGATTATTGCGGCCCAGTTAGGAAATGAAGCTGGACTTGTTGGAGTTGCTGATTTAGCTAGAAGTTAATTCTCAAATGGGTATTTCAACCCGATTTGAGAGCGCACCGTATCCATAATCTCCATAATCGCAATAGTGTCTGCCCATGCAAGAATCGGTGATTCCTTGGCTCCGCTCTTCACAACGCGGGCAAATTCAACTGCCTGTTCTCGCAATCCATGGCCTTTGTAATCAGATGGAAAGTCTGTAGTGGTGCCATCAAATAGCGTAAGGCGCATAGATGTTGGGTTATAGAAGGTTCTATTTACTTCTAGGAAGCCATTGAGCCCTGCAATAACTGCCGTGCAGGGTGTCTGCGCAATCATTGTCGTATTGAGTACCGCTTGTGCCCCATTGGAGTAATCAAAAATCATTGAGCTTTGGGCATCAACACCTTTGTTGGTGAAGACTGCGGTGGCGGTTATCGATTGTGGAACTCCTAAAATCATATGCGCAAAAGAGATTGGATAGATTCCAAGATCAAGTAAGGCCCCTCCAGCAAGTGATGGCTCGACAAGGCGTGGGATATTTTGATCCGCTAAACGTTGCCCGTGATCGGCGTGAATAGTTGTGATCTGTCCCAAAACTCCACTTGAGACAATTTCGCGAATTTTTGAATAATGAGGTAAAAACCGTGCCCACATCGCCTCCATCAATGCCACATTATTAGCTTTTGCCGCTGCCACCATTTCTTTTGCCTGCGCGGCATTCACCGCAAATGGTTTCTCACATAGAACCGGCTTACTCGCATTGAGAGCTGATATCACATTTTCTTTATGGGAAGGGTGCGGGGTTGCAACATAAATAGCATCGATCTGTGAATCCTTCATTAACTCTTCATAGCTTCCATAGGCTTTTGCACCCGGAATATTTTTAACAAAGCTTTCTGCTTTTTGTAAATTTCTTGATCCAACAGCAGCAACGATTTGATCATCGAGTAGTGAAATGTCAGTTGCAAATGCACGTGCAATGCCGCCCGTACCAATAATTCCCCATCTAAATTGATTCATAACGTTGCTCCATCATCTTCGTGATATCCACGGTGAAACCAACGCTTGACTGCCTGCCACATTGCACGTGGTGATTGTCGTGGGGGATTGGGTGGAATAAATCGGTTTGAATCCTCGATGGCATCAAGATCATCTAAATACGTTGTAGGTGCTGATTCATCCAGGGACAGGCCAGAGACGATGGAATCAAATTCGCTACGAATAAGTTCCTCTTCATCGAACTCATCAGGGCCTGGACGAGGATTGTTCACCCTCAGATAGTGTCATATCTGGCAATAGCGACTAAATTAGCCCCGTGCTCAACAATCTGCCATATGGAATTTTGCGTGCGTTCCTGACGCCTTTTTTGATGGCAGGCTTTCGTCCTAAAGTCAAAGGGCTCCGAAATGTTCCTGCAAAAGGCCCCGTAATCATCGCTTCTAATCATCTATCTTTTAGTGATTCCATCTTTATGCCATTGGTAGTCCCACGAAAAGTTACCTTTTTGGCAAAGAGTGAGTATTTCACTTCCCCTGGACCTAAGGGCTTGCTCAAGAAGTTAACTTTCATATCCTTGGGTCAAGTTCCTGTGGATCGCTCAGGCGGGCGTCGAAGTGAAGCTGCCTTGATTACTGGATTAAAAGTTTTGGCAGAGGGCGATTGTCTAGGAATTTATCCAGAAGGAACCCGCTCACCCGATGGGCGCCTCTACAAAGGCCGCACCGGCATTGCCCGCTTAGCTATTGAATCAGGTGCACCAGTGATTCCCGTGGCAATGTTTAACACGGACAAGATTCAACCCACAGGAAAAGTGATCCCCAATCTTCATCGCGTGGGAATGGAATTTGGAAAGCCCATGTATTTTGATGGTGATTCCACAGATTTGCTATATCTGCGCGATGTGACCGATCAAATCATGAATGTAATTCAAGCAATGTCAGGCCAGGAATATGTTGATACATATGCCCCTAAGAAATCAAAGCCAGATGAAATTAACGTTGCTGGCGAGGAAGATTAGAGAAGATCTAGAGCATTTCTTGTAGTTAAGAATTGGCAAGTGGTGCAAGTTGGACCAGCTTCTGGTATTTCACCCTCTAGAACTTGAATGAAATCAGCGATAACCCCCATGAAATTATCATGATCTCGTTCAACCGCTACGTACTTTTGGTAAACACCAAAGCCACTGTTATCAGGATTATCACCAACGGTATGTGTTGGTTTCCACACAAGCAAGCCCATGGAGGCAACTTCAACGGCCTTTCCTGCAGCTGGATTTTCTAAGGCAAAGGCATATGCCTCTAATTGAGGCGAATAAAAAGCCCCGCTATCTCGCTCTGAATCTGAAACTTTGCAATCAATCAATCCGACGGTGCCATCATCATTTGTTGATACAAGATCGTATTTTCCTAATATGCGCCAGCGTGTGTCCTGACCATTGATTTGAATTGGCTTGCTCTTAACGAATTCGCCCCATTTTGTAACAGTTCCAGGGCGAAGCGATGGATCGATAGTTGGCATATCTGCGCGTTGAAAGTACTCCTCTTGAAGTGAGGACAGAGTGCCAACAAGTGGCATGGTCATAGGAGCGCTAACTTTGTACCAGTATTTAACCCATAAGCAACGTTTGCATGTTGATAGACCAAAAGTTAAATCCGAAGGGGAGATGTTTTCGCGCGCTGGCTTTATAGGTTTTTTCATATGCTTATTGTGGCTTTAGCCACCGACAATTGCTAAATACAAAACCGACAGTCCTAGAACAATCATGATGCTTCCCCCAGTTGCTCGTAGTTTTTCCAGGCGGCTGGAGTCGTTAGCAAGCCATGCGCGGGCTGTACCTGCCAATAATCCCCAGGTACCATCGGAGAAGAAGGCAAGAATGGAAAAAATAGCGCCGAGCAAAATCAACTGTGCGGTAATCTGCCCTTTCTCACGATCAATGAACTGGGGAAGTACGGCGGCATAGAAAACTATCGCTTTGGGGTTAAGTGCTCCGACCCAAAAACCATCTCGCATGGAGCGAAGGGCAGTGGGGGAGACTTCTCCCTGATTAGTCATATCGGATGCATGAGCTTTGCGTTGCCTGATGGCATCAATACCTAAATAGATTAAATAGAGACCGCCGCCCCATTGCACTGCGATGTATGCAAGATCTGATCTTTGCAAGATAGGGCCAAGACCAAGGGCAACAAAGACTGATAAAACAAAGGAACCGGAGACATTGCCTGCAACGGTGAAGACTGCAACTTTGCGACCCCAGGCGATGGCCCGAGCGATTACGAATAAAACGCTCGGGCCAGGCGCTAAGATAATTATCATCGCGGCAACGATGTACTCAGTTATGCGCGAAGGAATTACCACAGGTCAGATAGTAGTTAGAGTCGCTACTTAGCGGGCAGTGAGGGCTGATGTGCCACGTCTGGATCGCTGGCGTGGCCTTTTCCACTCCTTTGCCCCAGGGGAGATCTGAGCGTGAGCGTGTTGGAAGTTGCGCCTGCTTACCTATCCCAATAGATTACGGCTTGATATATCGAATGGATACATAGACCGATAGGTGGAAGGGAGTAAGCGATGCGCTCACGCAGTGAATCACTTGAGTTCGCTCTTCTTGGCCTTTTAACCCAGACCCCACTGCATGGCTACGAGCTTCGAAAGCGCATGGGCACAATCTTTGGACCATTTCGCGCACTTTCATTTTCCGTTCTCTACCCACAGCTTCGCAGAATGTTGGAAGCCGGCCTTATTGAAGAGAGCGTGGTGGATTCGCCATCTCGGCGCTCGCGAATCGTTTATGACATTACAGATAAAGGTCAAGCTCGTTTTGAGAGCCTGACAGAGACAGTTAGCCCTGAAACATGGGAAGACGAGGGATTTGAAATTCGCTTTGCATTTTTTTCCCCAACTTCTTCAAAGAACAGATTAAGAATTCTTGAGGGACGCCATCGTCGCCTTAAGGAAAAAGCAGAGATTCTGCGCGGTGAACTCGAGAAGTCACCGATTGGAATCGATAAATATCTAGAGGAGTGGCGACGTCACTCACTGGACTCAGCTGATCGAGAGATTGCTTGGCTGGAAAAAATGATCAAAACCGAGAGGAAATAGAGTGAACATAACAACCGGTAAAGGCGACATCCGTGTTGCAATCGTTGGCGTAGGAAACTGTGCTAACTCTTTAGTTCAAGGCGTTACTTACTATAAGGATGCTGCCCTTGATCAAGAGATCCCAGGTCTTATGCATGCAACAGTTGGGGCGTATCACATTTCAAATGTGAAGTTCGTTGCAGCCTTTGACGTTGATGCAAAGAAGGTCGGTCTAGATCTAGCTGATGCCATTTGGGCCAGCGAGAACAACACCATCAAATTCACTGATGTAGCAAAGACTGGTGTTCCAGTTCTACGCGGTACTACACATGATGGTCTCGGAAAGTACTACCGCCAGACAATCAAAGAATCCGATGCTCCAGCTGTGGACGTCGTTGCAGTGTTAAAGGAAGAACAAGTAGATGTTTTGATCTGCTACTTGCCAGTGGGATCAGAAATTGCTGCTAAGTACTATGCACAGTGCGCAATTGATGCAGGATGTGCCTTCGTTAACGCACTTCCAGTCTTCATCGCATCAGACCCAGAGTGGGAAAAGAAGTTCGCTGATGCTGGACTTCCCATTGTGGGGGATGACATCAAGAGTCAGGTGGGAGCAACAATTACTCACCGCATCATGGCTAAGTTGTTCCAAGATCGTGGTGTTCACCTAGATCGCACATACCAATTAAACGTTGGTGGAAATATGGATTTCAAGAACATGCTCGAGCGTGATCGCCTTGAATCCAAGAAGATTTCGAAGACTAACTCTGTAACTTCACAGTTAGAGCATGATCTGGGTGAGAAGAATGTCCACATCGGACCTTCTGACTACATTCCATGGCTAGATGATCGCAAGTGGGCCTACGTTCGCCTCGAAGGCCGCGCTTTTGGCGATGTTCCTCTTAACTTGGAATACAAGTTGGAAGTATGGGATTCACCTAACTCTGCTGGTGTAATCATCGATGCACTCCGTTGTGCCAAGATCGGACTTGATCGCAAGATTGGTGGAGCTCTACTTTCACCTTCTAGCTACTTCATGAAGACACCACCTACTCAATACACAGATGAGCAGGCACATGTGAAGACTGAAGATTTCATCAATGGAAAAATTGAACGCTAAGTCCAGCCAGCAATAATAGAGAAGTAGGAAGGAAAAGGCCCCCCGGTATTAACCAGGGGGCCTTTTCTAACCCCTCACGAAGTGCTGAAACTTAAATAGTCGAATCAATTTTTTTCGGATAGGTGATTTTTTAGGCAAATGCAAAGTGGGATTTTCTTTCATACAAATGTGTGAGAATTAACTCCAGAAGGGGAGAGTTCTCCTTTTGCTGTCGATATTCCTCTTGGCATCTATACCGCAACCTCTCCACCGTGTTTCGATTCTTCTTCTTTCTTCATACGAATATCACCCCTAAGATGGGCCAATGAGTGAAATTTTGGCCACACAGTCGGGCTCAATCCTGACCCTATCCTTCAATAGGCCCGCAAAGATGAATGCTCTTACACGGGTGATGTATGCCGAGTTGGCTAAGGGGTTAAATGATGCCGCAGCAGACTTTGGCATTCGCGCAGTGATCCTTACAAGCGAAGGTGATCATTTCACTGCAGGAAACGACATTGTCGATTTCATGGATAACCCACCCACCAGTGATTCATCCGAGGTGGCCCAATTCTTAGCAGCACTTCTCAATTTTCCAAAACCACTTCTTGCGGCAGTGAAAGGAAACGCGGTAGGAGTTGGCACAACGATGCTTTTGCATTGCGATGTCGTAGTTGCTGCGCCTTCCACCAAATTCTCCATGCCTTTTGCATCTTTAGGATTGGTGCCTGAAGCAGGTTCAAGTTTCCTCTTTCCTGCATTAGTGGGATACCAAAGAGCTGCCAAGATTTTCTTTACTGGTGAATCCTTTGGAGCAGATGCAGCACTTGAAATGGGTCTGATTGCCGAAATTGATTCAGATGTATTGACCGGTGCAACAAAAATTGCCCAGCACATTGCCGAGCAACCACCTCAAGCAATTATTAATACCAAAGCTTTGCTTAAGGCGCGTAATCACGAGTCAGTGTCAGCAGTAATGAGAGCAGAGTTTGAAATCTTTGCCTTGGCTTTGCAATCAGATGAAGCGATGGAAGCGTTTATGAAGTTTATGGCCAAGAAGGGGAAATCATGACACTTGCAGGAAAGCGCATTTTCATCACAGGAGGATCTCGCGGCATTGGCCTAGCAATTGCACTGCGCGCCGCAGCCGATGGTGCATCCGTAGCAATTGCGGCAAAAACCTCAGATCCCAATCCAAAACTTCCAGGAACTATTCACACAGCAGCTGCAGAAATTGAAGCCGCAGGTGGAGAGGCCCTTGCTATTCAATGCGATTTGCGGGATGAACTCCAGATTGAGGCCGCAGTTAATCAAGCCGCGGAAGCCTTTGGGGGAATAGATATTCTGGTCAATAATGCCAGCGCTATTAATTTGACCCGCACAGATGCAACACCAGCTAAGCGCTTTGATTTGATGTTTGATGTGAACGTGCGAGGTACTTTTCTTACTTCTCAGGCTGCCTTGCCACATCTTCGCAAATCAGCGGGCGATGGTCGCAATCCTCATATTTTAAATCTGTCACCACCGCTATCAATGAAGCCTGTTTGGTTTAAAAACCATGTTGCATACACAATGGCAAAATACGGTATGAGTATGTGCGTATTGGGAATGGCGGAAGAGTTCAAGCGTGATGGCATTGCGGTAAATGCGCTGTGGCCACGAACAGTTATTGATACTGCCGCACTTCAAATGATTCCGGGCATTGATGCCCTAGCTGGACGCAAGCCTGAGATCTTGGCAGATGCTGCTTATGTCATCTTTAATCGCAAATCGACAGATTGCACTGGTAATTTCTTTGTAGATGATGAAGTGTTGGCATCAGAGGGAATTACTGATCTAGAGAAGTATTCTGTTACTCCAGGGACAAAGGATTTCCTTCTCGATTTCTTTCTTGACTAAGATGGATAAATGATCAAGAAAATTCTTGTACTTGCTATTGTCTCTCTTTTTGCCTCTCCTGTTGCCGCTTTTGCTCACGGAGAAATGGTTCAAGCAGTTCCGGCAGTAGATTCAAATGTGCTCACGGCACCAAAAGAGGTTTCAATTGAATTTGATGGGAAGCTTCAAATAATTGGAAATACAAAGGTGAACTCAATTGAAGTAAGTGACAACCAAGGACAGCTAATTTCATCGCCAAATTCAATAGTTGAAGGTAATAGAATTTCAACCAAATTGCAGTTAACCGATATCACTGGCCTGGTTTCTGTCCACTATCGAATAGTTTCTGAAGACGGACACCCCGTTGAGGGTGATTACAGCTTCACTGTGGGTGAATTGCCGGTTGCTATAAGTGCCCAAAGTGAGGAAAGCGCTGGAGAAGAAGTTACTGAAAGTGGCAGTAACCTATTTACTAACGGAATTGGAATATTAACTCTGATTAGCATTGCATTCCTCGTTGTTAGGCGCATCAAGAAGTAGACTCACCAAATGCCTATTTTTGAATTAGAACTCAACGGTCCAAACCTGATTCAAGAATCAGAACGACGGGGATCGGCGCGCTCATTATTCTGGCCGTGGGCTGGAGCAAACGTCTCACTCTTAGCTCTGTCTTACGGCTCTTTCTTCTTAGGATTTGGAATATCATTTAGGCAAGCCACATTGGCCGCAATTATCGGTACGCTCTGTTCCTTTTTCTTAGTTGGTATTAGTTCTTTAGCTGGCAAGCGTTCAAATGCGCCAACAATGGTGTTAGCTCGAGCCTCCTTTGGAGTTAAGGGCAGCATCGTTCCAGGATTTCTTTCATATTTAATCTTCGTTGGATGGGAAACAGTTTTAGTTTCCTTAGCAACTCTTGCAACAGGAACGGTTTTTTCAAGAATTGGGGGAGTTGACCAAAATCTTGCATTGATTCTTGGATTTGTAATTGCGGTTTCACTCACCGTTTTTGGGGGAGTCCTAGGGCTTAGCGTCATTATGAAGTTACAGAAAGCATTGACAGTAATTACCGTTGTCATGACTATTGTTTACATCGCACAAACAATCGACACAATCAATTGGAGTGCGGTAACTGCAATTAAGGACGGTTCAACTCAAGGTTTCATTGGTGCACTAATTTTCGGTGTGACCGGTATTGGACTTGGTTGGGTTAATTGCGCCGCAGATTACTCGCGTTATCTTCCTAGGTCTGTTTCAAGCAAAGCAGTTGTGGGATGGACTGTATTTGGGGCGTCGGTCGTGCCGATTATTTTGGTCATCTACGGTGCAGCCTTGTCTGCTAGCAGCAAAGATCTCAGTGAGGCGATCGCTATGGATCCAATCGGTGCCTTGACCTCGCTATTGCCAACATGGTTCTTAATTCCATTCGCACTTGTTGCAGTTCTAGGATTAGTTGGTGGAGCGATTCTTGACCTTTACTCTTCAGGGCTAGCCCTTGTTTCAATCGGTGTTCCAATCAAACGACATCAAGCGGCCATCATCGATGCAATTATCATGTTTGCAGGCTCTGTCTATATCGTCTGGGTCGCTGATAATTTCTTTTATCCGTTCCAAGGATTTCTCATCACACTGGGTGTTCCTATTGCAGTGTGGTCGGCGATCTTTGTTGCAGATGTCATTATGCGAAAGAAGGCATATAGCGAAAGGGACTTATACGACCCACAAGGGATGTATGGATCAATCAACAAGGGATCTATCGTTTTGATGATTGTTGGAACAATTGTTGGCTGGGGGCTAGTTACAAATACTTTTGCGTCATGGCTATCGTGGCAGGGGTATTTGCTATTTCTTATTGGCGGCAAAGATGGTGCTTGGGCGTATGCCAACGTGGGAGTTATTGCAGCTCTGCTGATTGGTTTTATCGGACATATTCTCTTATCGAGAAAAACTATAGCTGCGCAGGAGTCCTTCTAAGCCAGATATATCCAGCTAGCCCGGAAAGAATTGCAGAAACAAAGAGTCCCAATCTCACTTGATCTAACTCAGCTTCAGAGCGTGCTGCGATATCTGCGATAACTAAGGCAACTGTCAGTCCCATTCCTGCCAGCGTTGCCACGCCTGTGATTTCCTTGATTCCAATCTTTGCATGACCACCAAAGCGCAAAACTAGCCAAGCAAATAAAGTGATTCCGATGATTTTGCCAAAAGATCTAGCGATGATTATGGCAATAGTTGTTTGGGATGTGAAAGCGCTGATGTTGATATCAAGAGGAATATTGACAATCACAATCACGGGAACGACGAAATAGGTTGATACCGGTGTTAAAACTTTAATAATTTTGTGAAGTACATGGTTTCTTAAAGGCAAAATAAATCCAATTGCAGCAGCGCCTAGAGTTGTTAAAGCCTTGATTGGCTCAAGATCATCGCCGTAGAAGATTGCCAAGACAATGAGAGAAAAGAGATCATCAGCAATAGCAAGGGTTAATAGGAATAAGCGCACATGTGGGTTGATCCGCTTGCCTAACAAGGAGAGCACACCTAAGGCAAGTGCAATATCTGTTGGCATAGAAGCTGCCCACACATGAGAGCCAGGATTGATGAGCACATAGATTGCGGCAGGAACTAGCATTCCGCCTAAAGCGGCAACAATCGGTACAAGGGCAGTTTTAAAATCCTTGATGCCGTTCTTAATCTCTAGACCAACAAGAAAGAAGAAGATTGCGATTAAGGCATCTAGGAACATGGTGGAAATCTACTATGTCCGGATACCACAAAGCCCGCACCAATCGGCACGGGCTTTGTCTTAAAGCGGTTTTTAGATGTCGTAATACAGCTCGAACTCAGCTGGATGTGGACGCAAGCGAACATAATCAACTTCTTGCTTGCGCTTGAATTCGATCCATGTGTCGATGAGATCTTTAGTAAATACTCCACCCTTGAGCAAGAACTCGTGATCGCGCTCTAGATTGTTGAGCACTTCATCAAGTGATCCTGGCACCTGTGGAATTGCAGCAGCCTCTGCTCCAGTTAATTCATACAAATCTTTATCTACTGGGGCAGGTGGTTCGATCTTATTGATAATTCCATCAAGACCGGCCATCAACATCGCAGCAAATGCTAGATATGGATTTGATGATGGATCTGGGCAACGGAATTCAATGCGCTTTGCCTTGGGACTGGATCCTGTAATTGGGATACGGATACAAGCTGAACGGTTACGAGCTGAGTAAACAAGGTTTACTGGTGCTTCATAACCTGGGACTAAGCGGCGGTAGGAGTTAACAGTTGGGTTAGTGAAAGCAAGCAATGATGGTGCGTGCTTTAGAAGACCACCTACATAGTGACGGGCTAGGTCTGAAAGATCGCCGTAGCCATCACCGAAGAATAATGGCTTGCCATCTTTCCAGAGTGATTGGTGAACGTGCATACCTGAACCGTTATCACCAAAGAGTGGCTTTGGCATAAATGTTGCTGTCTTACCACCCTGCCATGCAGTGTTACGAACTACGTACTTAAACTTCATTAACTCATCGCCCGCATGCAAGATATCTGTAAAGCGGTAGTTAATTTCCATCTGACCTGCTGTACCAACTTCGTGGTGTGAGCGCTCAACTAGAAGGCCAACTTTTCCAAGTTGCATAACCATCTCATCACGAAGATCAGCAAATTGATCTGTTGGAGACACAGGGAAATATCCACCCTTGATGCGAGTACGGTATCCACGGTTTGGAGTTCCATCTGCATCTTCTTTTATTCCTGTATTCCAAGCACCTTCGTAAGAATCAATCTCATGATAAGCAGTGTTGATATCAGTCTTAAAGCGAACACGATCAAAAACATAAAATTCAGCCTCTGGTGCAAAGAACGCTGTGTCAGCAATTCCTTGAGCACGCATGAAGTCAACTGCCTTTGCAACAACACCACGTGGATCTCGACTGTATGGTGAGTTATCACCTGGGTTATGGACAGAGAAGATAATGACAAGAGTCTTCTCTTTACGGTATGGATCAATAAATGCAGATTCTGGAACTGGTAAGAGTTTCATATCTGATTCATGGATTGACTGGAAACCGCGGATAGATGAACCATCAAACATCAGACCTTCAGTAAAGACAGCCTCATCAAATGATTCAATAGGAACATTGAAGTGGTGCTGGATACCTGGAAGATCTGTGAAGCGCACATCAACGAGCTTTACATCTTCCTTTTTGATATATGCAAAAATTTCTGCAGAGTTCTTAAACATGCTTCTCCCAATTCACATGGATACATAGATTGTGTATCAGTGCAGATTTTCTCGACTTTGAGCTCTCTGCTTCGTGGCCCAAGAATAAGTCGCAAAAGGCAAAATGGCCTAACTGCCCTGTTACATCCATGTTAAGAATTTAGGGGGCTATAGGCTTAGCCCCATGAGCTACCCATTTATCCGAACCACCTACGGACGCCGCATGGGCGCCCTTGCCCTTGATTGGTTGGCGTGCATGTCAATTGTTGGGGCCTTTTCTGGAGGTTTGTTTGCGGTGGACCCACTCAGACCCCTCTGGATTTTCCTATTGTTTTTTCTACAGATGTGGATTTTCACCGCTTTGAAAGGTGGAACTCTTGGTCATCATCTCTTTGGAATGAAGGTTGTTCGATTTGAGGATGGTGGACCACTCTCTCTTCAACAGGCGCTGATTAGAACAATTCTTGTGATGCTCGTGGTTACTGCAGTTACTTTTGATGAGAATGGCCGTGGAATCCATGAGCGCTTGAGCGGATCGGTGCTTACTAGAGGCTAGATAAATTTTAAATCAATCAAGTTAACTCCGCGTACACTTAACGGATGAATGGCTCATTGGCACTTGTTGGTTCGGGTGAATACCTACCCGCCATGACCGAGTTTGAAAAATCACTTGTTCAAGATGGTGTTAAGAACGGCAAAGAATCCAGATATATTCAAATTCCAACGGCAGCTGGGCGAGAAAGTGTTGATCGTTTGGAATACTGGAAACAACTCGGTCTGACACAGGCAAAAGCAATTGGTGTTGAAGCAACATATCTTCCAATCTATACCCGCGAAGATGCCTTCAATCAGAAATATGTTGATTCAGTAAAAAATAGTGCCCTGATGTACATGTCAGGGGGAGACCCGCATCATCTGGCAGAAGTTTTGATTGACACTCCACTGTGGTCTGCAATTGTGGAGAATTGGAGAACTGGAGCATCACTTGCAGGATGTAGCGCTGGTGCGATGGTTCTTAGCGCACATATCCCTAACTTTCGATTGCTCAAAAAAACGGCAACGCAAGGTCTTAATTTACTTCCAGAGATTCGTGTGATTCCACACTTTAATAAGTTTTTTAAGTGGATTCCAGAGAGTGCTGCAAAGGTATTACTACATGTGCCAGATAACTCTATCTTGATAGGAATTGATGAACTGACAGCTATTGTGAAGCGATCAGGGGATACGGAATGGGTTGTAGTCGGAGCGGCAAAAGCACACGTATTAAAAGGATTGCCCGATCAACAACTGCACGATGGGGAGAGAATTAAACTTCCTCCCCCTTAATTGGTGAGCCTTAGCGGACCTTTGGGGCGCGAGTTGGCATCGGACCTTTTGGTATTGGCATGGATAAACCGCCAACTGCCTTCAGGCGAGCACGTACTTCACGCATTTGGTGAGCGGTTAACTTCTTGGGTAGCTTTTGTAAATGCTTTTGTAGTTTACGAAGAGAAACTTGACCTTCTCCATCACCAACAATTACTTCAATGACTGGCACTCCTGGAGCAAAGCGTTCGGTCTTCTTATGTTCATCTTGCAGCAATTGGCGAAGAGTGCTTGGTGATCCTTCACCGGTAAGAACAATTCCTGCACGTCCAACACTGCGGTGAACCATGTCCTGATTACGTGAGACTGCAACAGCTGGTGTTGTCGTCCATCCTTTGCGGATAGCCATCAAAACACTTGCGCCCGCACCCATTTGACCTTCAATGGATGAATATGCTGCGCGGCCTGCAACTCGAGTAAAGAAAATAAGTGTGGCGAGAAATGAAAGTGGAGTAAAGATAAAGCCGAAATAAACCGGATGATCTACTGCGAATCCAATGCCAACCCCAATTAAGAGTGTTACTAGAAAGATTGCAACGAGTGCAATACCAATCCAAGGCTTTACTTGCTTAGTAACTGCATATGCATCACGGAAAGTTTGAAAGCGTGGAGTCTTGATCTTCTTTTCTTTAGCCTTTTTCTTGAACATGGCTTTAGTTTAGTGGGGCAGGGGCAGTTCCACCAAGGCGGGCTGGCGCCCAACGTTGGCCTACATGGCTATCAGGGTAATTCTCTTGTACCTGATACAACATGGCCAGCAAAGTTTGACGCAGGTGTAATTCTGATTTCTCAACATCCCCACCGCGCTCATAGAAAATCGGCTCACCAAAAACCACAGTGACGGGGAAATTATTGCGCTTAAGGTTTCGCTTAATTCCCTTCGTCCAAATTCTCTGACTTCCCCAAATGATTGTTGGGATAATTGGCACACCAGCACCCATCGCCAATCTGACAGCCCCAGATTTAAGTTCTTTGATCTCAAAAGAGGTGGACGTTGTTCCTTCAGGGAAGATGCCGATAATTTCGCCAGATTTAAGAGCGCGCAAAGCTGCAACAAAAGAGGCAGAGCCGTTGCTGCGATCCACATTGATATGGTGCATACCGCGCATCAATGGCCCAGCAATTTTGTGATCGAAGATTTCCTTTTTTGCCATAAAGCGCACTAATCGACCGACAGGAAGCGCAGCAGTACCAACGATTGCAAAGTCTAAATAACTCACATGATTGCTAGCTAAGATTGCTCCACCTTTTCGTGGAATGTGTTCGTCACCGCTAAAGTCAAATTTAAGTCCAAGATATTTCCATAAAGTTTTTATAACAACGATAACTGGGGGATAGACCAGATCAGCCACGATCTACCTTTGCATCAATTGCCTGTTTATATAGACGACCCGCGCGATAGCTAGAGCGAACAAGTGGACCACTCATAACGCCAAGGAATCCAATGTCCGTTGCCTCTTTTGAAAGCTCAACGAACTCTTCGGGTTTAACCCAACGCTCAACTGGGTGGTGGCGATTCGTTGGGCGCAGATACTGAGTAATGGTTATTAAGTCACAGCCTGCATCGTGTAAATCGACAAGTGCCTGAGTAACTTCTTCTCGAGTCTCTCCCAAACCGAGGATAAGATTAGATTTGGTAATCAAGCCAAAATCACGTGCCATTGAAATGACTGCTAAGGATTTTTCATAAGTAAATGCTGGGCGAATTCGCTTGAAAATGCGGGGAACTGTTTCTAAGTTATGGGCAAAGACCTCTGGGCGAGTTGCAAAAATTTCATTGAGTAGGTCTGCTTTTGCATGAAAATCAGGAGCTAACATTTCAACGCCGGTACCTGGATTTAACTTGTGGACCATTCGAATAGTTTCTGCATAGAGCCAAGCACCTTCATCAGGTAAGTCATCTCGTGTGACACCAGTGATGGTCGCGTACTTAAGTCCCATAGCTTTAACAGATTCTGCGACTTTGCGCGGCTCTTCGCGATCTAGGGCGTCAGGTTTACCAGTATCAATATTGCAAAAGTCGCAACGACGCGTGCACTTATCTCCACCAATTAAAAATGTCGCTTCTTTATCTTCCCAGCACTCAAATATATTTGGGCATGCTGCTTCTTGGCAGACGGTGTGTAGACCTTCTGATTTAACAAGGTTTTGTAAACGGGTGTATTCAGGGCCCATGTGAGCCTTGGTCTTAATCCATTCCGGCTTTCGCTCAATAGGCACCTCGGCATTGCGCGCTTCAATGCGAATGAGTTTGCGACCTTCTGGGGCAAGTGTCATGCGCATACCTTCTTTAAGGATTCAAAAATATGCTTCTCAACCAATGGAGAAACCTCTTCAATGCTGATGTTACGACCAAGCTCTTTAGACATGGAAGTGACATCAGCATCTGCAATTCCGCAGGGAATGATCTGATTAAAGGCGCTTAAATCTGGGCAGACGTTGAGTGCAAAGCCATGCATTGTCACGCCTTTGCTCACGCGAATTCCAATGGCCGCTATTTTGCGATCGCCTTTTACATCTATAACCCAAACCCCAGAGCGTCCTGAAACGCATGTTGCTTTAATCCCTAAATCTTCACAGACATTTATCAGTCCGCGTTCAATTTCGCGGACAAAGCCGACAAGTTCATGAGGTTGAGAAAGTTTTACGATGGGATAACCAACAAGTTGTCCAGGTCCATGCCATGTTATTTTTCCTCCGCGATCTACTTCAATCACAGGAGTTCCATCCTGTGGTTTCTCAGAATCTAAAGTTCTGCGACCCGCGGTATAGACAGATGGGTGTTCAAGTAATAATAAAGTATTAGGACGCTTCCCCTCAGCGACTTCTAAGTGAATTGTTCGCTGCACTTGCCAGGCTTTTTCATATTCAATTAGCCCATGGCGGGTGAGGGCTATCGCACTCTGGCTAGGCTGGGTTGCAACGGGCACATGACTAGCCTAAAGGTAGGATTGCCTCCTTACCAATTGGAGCCACATCAGACCTTTAAGGAAGGCCACCTTCGTTATGTCCACGCAGTCAATTCAAAAAACCCGCAAACCCTTCGCCATTGCACTCTTAGTAGTAATCGCTTGGTTCGGCATAACCGGGGTCATGGGTCCTCTGTTCGGCAAGCTCTCCTCAGTGCAAGAGAATAACAACTCTTCCTTCTTGCCTAAGGGGGCCGAGGCAACAAAGGCTGCAGATGTGATTGCTACTTTTTCTGATGAGAAGAGTTTCAATTTTCCTACTTTGATTTTGTTTGAAGGCACATCATCACCAGAGACATTTGCTGCAATTAATGCCCACATCTCAAAAGTTGGTGCGTTAACATTAGACGGAACTAACGCAAAGATCTCTGATTTCTTAGCTCCTGGCGCACAAATAAGCGTCTTTCCATCCCAAGACGGAAAGGCAATATTGGCAAACATTCCTTTGGATGGAAACTCACTCACCAAAGTTCTTCCCAACGATAAGCCAGTTTTACCTGAACTCATCGCAGCCCTTCGCGCTGATATTGCACCAATTGCTAAAGCCAATGGTCTAGAGCCTTATGTAACTGGCCCAGGTGGTTTACTAGGCGATCTCTTTGGCGCTTTTGGAGATATCGATTCCAAATTGCTTTTGACCACTCTTGCAGTTGTTGCAATTATCCTGATTTTCGTTTATCGCTCACCAATTTTGTGGATCATCCCACTCTTGTCTTCGCTGTTTGCATTATCTACAGCAGGTGGAATTGTCTATCTTCTGGCAAAAAATGACATCATTGATGTTGACGGACAATCCCAAGGAATTCTCTCGGTATTGGTTATCGGTGCTGCCACCGACTACGCACTTCTACTTATCGCTCGATATCGTGAAGAACTACATCTTCATGAAAGCCGTTTCGATGCGATGAGGAGTGCTTACAAAGGCGTTTGGGAGCCGATTCTTGCTTCTGGTTCAACAGTTTCCATCTCTTTACTTGTTTTGCTTTTTAGTCAATTAACTAACACTGCAGGGCTTGGTCCAGTTGGAGCAATCGGAATTGTTTGTGCAATGCTAACAATTTTGACCTTGCTACCCGCTCTTCTTCTGCTCTTTGGCCGCTGGATATTCTGGCCAAGACGACCTCTCTTTGATGGCGATGATCATGTGATGACTGGTAGTTGGTCAAAGCTTGCAAATGGAATTGGACGCAATCCTCGAAAGGCATGGGTTATTACAGGTTCAGTTCTGCTACTTTTTGCTTTCGCATCATCAACGCTTAAGGCTGATGGAATCGGAACAGTGGACACATTCACTGGCAATCCTGAATCTGTTGTTGGACAAAAGCTTCTTGTCACCCACTTCTCAGGGGGAGAGGGTGATCCAACTCAGATTGTTGTGGCCGTCGATAAAATTGATGCTGTAACAGCCGCCGTTAAGAATGCACCTGGCGTCACTGGAATCGTTCCTTTTGTTGATCCAATGACGAAGGTAATGAAGGTAGTTAATAACAAGGCCATTTTGAATGTGACGCTAGATAAGGCTCCAGATAGCGTGGAAGCTTCAAATGATATTCCTAAGATTCGCGAGCTGGCACAAGTTGCTGATGAGACCTCATTAGTCGGTGGCACAAGTGCGGTCTATTACGATGTTCGTAAAGCCAATGACAGAGATAACAAGACGATTATCCCAATCATCTTGCTTGTGATCACAATCATCCTTGGATTGCTGCTGCGCAGTATTTTGAGTGCGATAGTTCTTCTCGGCACGGTACTTCTTTCTTACTTTGCAACTCTGGGAGTATGTGCGCTTGTCTTTAACAATGTATTCGGCTTTGCCGGAGGTGATAATTCATTCCCACTCTTTGCTTTCATCTTCTTGGTGGCACTTGGAATTGATTACAACATCTTCCTCATGACTAGAGTGCGCGAAGAAAGTGTGAAGATTGGTACGCGCGCAGGAATCATCAAGGGTGTAACAGTGACTGGCTCAGTTATTACATCTGCCGGAGTGGTTCTAGCAGCAACCTTTGCTGTTCTTGGTCTGTTGCCATTGGTGCCGCTAGCTCAGATTGGCTTTGCTGTGGCCTTTGGAGTTCTCCTAGACACCATCATTGTTCGTTCAATCTTGGTGCCAGCAATGGTCCATGAGATCGGTCCAAAGATCTGGTGGCCTTCAAAACTTCAGCATGAAGATGTAAAGAGCTAATGCGAGTAGGCATTGCTGGATATGGATTAGCAGGACGCTATTTCCATGCACCTTTGCTCAAAGGATGTGGGTATGAAGTTGTTGCGATTCAAACTAGCAATGCCGAACGAGCAAATCATGCATTAGAGGACTTTCCGGATGCAGAAGTAGTTGCAACCATCGAAGAGTTAGTTGCTCAAAAACTAGATTTAGTAGTTGTTGCCTCTGCAAATCTTGTCCACGCCCAGCATGCATTTGCCGCAATAAATGCTGGAATACCAGTTGTTGTAGATAAGCCCATGGGGCGCACATTTGCTGAAACTGCAGAGATTATCTCTGCAGGAGAGCGTGCAGGAGTCCCAGTCTCAACTTTCTTTAATCGCCGATGGGATAGTGATGCTCTAACAATAAAGAAAGTTTTGGCATCCGGAGTACTTGGAACTATTCATCGAATGGATTCACGCTTTGAGCGCTTTCGCCCTGAACTCAACAAAGCCTCTTGGCGTGAGAATATGAGCGCTGCCGATGGTGGGGGACAGTTACTAGATTTGCAACCACATCTGATTTCAACTGCTATTGATTGGTTCGGTAAGGCAGAGCTGGTGACATCCACAGTTCGCGCCATACGTGGCAGCGCAGATGATGATGCCGTGTTAATTCTAAAACATGATTCCGGGGTTCTTTCTATTCTTTCAGCAAGTGCAGTAGTGGGTGCACCAGGTCCTCGTGTCCGTATATTGGGTAGCAAAGGTGCTTTGGTTATTAATGAATTAGATCCTCAAGAGGCCCTACTCAAAGCGGGCAAAATCCCAATGGGCGGTAAGTGGGATGTCCCTACAAAGTCAAAGACTTTTATCCACCGTGGGGATAACGTGGAAGAAATAATTGGTGAAGATGGTAACTACGCCACCTTCTACATCTTGGTTGCTGGGGCACTTGCAGGCAAAAACCCTTGGCCTATTTCTAATGATGATGCGCTATTAGTTGCTCAAATTATTGACCAGGCACGAAACAACGCACTTCATGTCTAAAAGCAGTGATGTCCTTATTGTTGGTGCTGGTCTAGCTGGGCTTAACGCCGCTATCAAACTGCAAGCTGCCGGGCGTTCTGTAACGGTTATTGACGCAAGTGATCGCGCAGGTGGACGTGTAGCAAGTGATTACATTGATGGATACATCTGTGATCGTGGTTTCCAACTCATTAATTCTAAGTATCCAGCACTTATGGAACTCGATGTGATCGACGAGATTGATTTCATTCCAGCTCCGCGGATAATTGAAGTGAGTATGGGAACGGAGCGAATTGCTCTAGGTGACCCACGCAAGGCTCCATTTTCAGCCCTGCATCGTGGAACCGGTTCGTTAAATGAGAAAGTGAATTTTGCTCGCTTTATTTTCTCTAAGTTAAAAGGGAAACAATCACTAGGTCAAGCGCTGCGAAATGCTGGTTGTGGAACAACGTATGAACGAGTACTACGGCCATTCTTACAAGGCGTATTTTTAGCAGACCCAGACAAAGTTGACGCGCACTACGGGCAAATAGTTATTGGCTCATTTGTGACTGGATCACCTGGTATCCCTAAGTTTGGTGTTGGCCAACTCTCACAAGCACTTGCATCTCGTATTTCAGATTTACAACTAAATGTTAGGGCAGAGCGAGTTGTGGGTCACACTGTGCAGACATCTGCCGGAGAATTTGATGCACGAGATATTTTGATAGCAACGGATGCAACAACTGCTTCTCAGTTACTGGAGATGGGTCAAGTGTGCCGAATGCAGGGATGTGTAACTTGGTATCACGCAACTGATCAGAATCCATCGGGGACAGGACGCTTGCTTATCGATGGGCAAAAGCGTGGACCGGTCTTTAACTCCCTTGTTATTTCCGATATTTCAAGGGCTTATGCCCCGAGCGGTATGAATCTGATTTCAAGTACTACTGAACTTGGAACAACTGATTCAGAAGTACGTCGTCATCTTTCAATCATGTGGGGTATTGAAACCCGTGACTGGCAGTTGATAGCAAAGTATGAGATTCCTTCGGCGCTGCCACTTCATGAAGTGGGAAAAACACTCACACAACCAACCAAGATTTCAGAGCATCTCTATGTTGTGGGAGATCACCGCACGGTTCCATCACAGCAAGGCGCCCTATTTAGCGGCAGCTTGGCTGCGCAATTAATCTTGAACTAGTTGACTCAGCGCTTGAGTAATGTGGGGATAGTCCCAAGTAAATCCTGCTTCTTGTAATACATGGGGGATTACTTTCTTAGAACCTAGAACTTCAGAGGAAAAACCACCGAGTGCGATTTTTAGTGCAATCGCTGGAGCTGGAAAGAGCGCGGGACGGTGAAGTGCACGCGCTAGGGCTGATGTGAATTCTTGATTAGTCACTGGGTTGGGTGAAGTCACATTGACGGGACCTGAAATTGGATTTTCTAATGCAAAGACCATTGCGCGGATTTGATCATGCAATGTAATCCAAGACCACCACTGCTTGCCTGAGCCAAGTTTTCCGCCAAAACCTAGGCGAAAGAGCGGCAACATCTTTCCAAGTGCGCCGCCCGTTGGATCAAGCACTAAACCAGTACGAATCTTTACAGTGCGAACATCTGCGGCTAAATCAGCTGCACCTTCCCATTCACGGCATACGGCAGCAAGAAAATCATCACCTACACGATCTGTTTCAACTACTGCGCGGTTTCCACTCTCTCCATACCAACCAATTGCACTCGCTGAGATAAAGACTTGAGGCTTAAGTTCTGCAACTGCTTTAGCAATAGTTGTAGTTCCAAGTAGACGAGAGTTAAGAATTTCTGACTTGTATTTCTTGCTCCAGCGCTTATCGCCAACTCCCACACCGGCCAAGTGAATAATTGCATCCACACCGGCCAGTGCACTTAAATCCACAAATCCTGTTTGTGGATCCCACTGAACTTCATCGGCTGCAACTGGTGCACGACGAACTAATCGCTGAACTGTGTGGCCTTCGCTCTTTAAATGACCAACAAGAGCGGTGCCGATTAGGCCGGATGAGCCGCTAATGGCAATTCTTTGAGGAACACGCATTTCTATTTAGAGTCCCAAATCTGATTCAAAAGCGCCGCCTTCTAGACGCTCTTTCAATGTCACTAAGAATCTAGCTGCATCTGCGCCATCGACCACACGGTGATCGTAGGAAAGAGCCAGATAAACCATTGAGCGGATAGCAATAGTTTCTCCGCCATCTTCACCGCGCACAACCATTGGACGTTTAACTACAGCGCCTAAACCAAGTATTGCTACCTGTGGTTGATTAATAATTGGTGTATCAAAGAGTGCTCCGCGGCTACCAGTGTTGGTGAGCGTGAAAGTTCCGCCACCTAATTCATCTGGAGTTACCTTGTTATCACGTGTGCGGGCAGCAAGATCTGAAATCTTGCGTGCGATGCCGCCCATATTCAAATCTCCAGCATTAGCAATTACAGGAACTAAGAGTCCGCGCTCTGTGTCAACTGCAATGCCGAGATGCTCAGCACCGTGATAAGTAATTTGATCACCTTCAACTGAAGAGTTAAGAACAGGGTGTTGTTTAAGAGCTTCACACACTGCAACTGCAAAAAATGGAAGGAATGAAAGCTTGACTCCTTCTCGTGCTTCAAATGATGCTTTTGCCTTATCGCGAAGACGAGAAATCTTTGTCACATCAACTTCCACAACAGTTGTCAGTTGGGCACTTACCTGAAGTGATTCAACCATTCGGGCTGCAATAACTTTGCGAAGTCGAGACATTGTCACTGTTGTTCCACGAAGTGGAGAGACCGCAACTGCAGCTGGCTTAGCAGCAGATGGAGCTAAAACAGTTGGTGCAGGTGCTGAATATGTAGGAGCTGCAGGCTTTGCTAGTGATTCAACATCTTCGCGGCGAATACGTCCTCCAATTCCAGTTCCCTTAACGTTTGCAAGATTAACTCCAAGTTCATTGGCAAGCTTTCGAACAAGGGGAGTTACATATGCATCAACAGGTTGTGTAACAGGGGCTGCCGCAACTGGTGCAGGTGCAGAGATAACAGGTGCAACGGCAACTGGCGCGGAAACCACTGGCGCTGCAACAACTGGCGCAGGTTTTGGAGTAGCAGGTGCTGCAACTGGTGCGGCTGCGCTAGTACCAATTAATCCAAGACGTGCTCCAACTGGAACAGTTGAATCAACGGCAACATCAATTGCCAATAGAGTCCCTGCAACCGGTGAAGGAATCTCAGTGTCGACTTTGTCTGTTGATACTTCAAGTAAAGCTTCATCTATGGCAACAGAGTCACCAATATTTTTTAGCCAACGAGTAACAGTTCCTTCACTCACGCTCTCACCCAATGCAGGCATTGTGATGACTGTTCCCGCTCCGGATGCAGCAGGTACTGCAGCTACAGGTGCAACTGGCGCTGGTGCTGCCGGCGGTGGAGTGGCGGGTGCTGCGGCAACTGGCGCAGATGGAGCAGGTGCAGCAGCGCCATCTGCGATGATTGCTAACTCTGCGCCAACTGGAACTGTCTGATCAACTTGAACAACTATTTTTGTGAGAGTTCCTGTAACCGGTGAAGGAATCTCTGTATCTACTTTGTCAGTTGAAACCTCAAGAAGTGGTTCATCAACATTGACATGATCGCCTTCGGACTTTAACCAACGTGTAACAGTTCCTTCGCTAACACTTTCACCAAGTGCCGGCATCGTTACGGAAAATGTCATTATTTTCTCTCCTTGGTTATCCGTGTGCGTGAAGCGGTTTGCCTGCAAGAGCCATATGAGCTTCGCCCATTGCCTCAGACAGTGTTGGGTGTGCATGGATCAGGGATGCAACATCGGTTGCACGTGCTTCCCAGTTAAAGATTAACTCTGCTTCAGCCAAAAGTTCGCCGACACGTGCACCGACCATATGAACCCCAAGAATTGGGCCATCTTTTTCACCAACAAGTTTGATTGAACCGGCAGTTCCCAGAATCTGAGCCTTACCGTTTCCAGCTAAGTCATAACTGAGTTCGACAACATCATGACCGCGCCTTTTAGCCTCTGCAGTTGTTAAACCAACGGATGCAACTTCAGGATCTGAGTAAGTAACCCGTGGAATTCCATCGTAGTTAATCGGGCGAGGGTTCAATCCAGCAATCTCTTCAGCTACCAACATGCCTTCAGCAAAGCCAACATGTGCCAATTGCAGCGTTGGAATCAAATCTCCAACGGCCCAGATACCCGGCACATTGGTACGGCACTTGTTATCAACGATTACATAACCACGATCCATTGTGATTCCCTGCTCTTCATAGCCAAGGTTTGCAGATACTGGACCACGTCCAACAGAGACCATCAAAAGATCTGCCGTGAACTCTTTGCCATCTTCTAAAGTAATTGTCACGCCTTTTTTGCTCTTGGTGGCAGATTTGAATTTAACGCCCAGTTCAAAGTTGATTCCACGCTTGCGGAAAGCTCGCTCTAACTGCTTGCTTGAGCTCTCATCCTCTAGTGCAATTAAATGAGGAAGGCCTTCGATGATTGTCACCTCTGAACCAAAGGATTTCCAGACAGATGCAAACTCGCAACCAATTACTCCGCCGCCAAGAACTATGACAGATTTTGGAACATAGTCCATCTTTGTTCCATGATCCGAGGTAATAATCTGCTTGCCATCAATTTCAAGGCCAGGCAAAGTTCGCGCATATGAGCCAGTAGCAAGAATGATGTTTTTTCCGCTGTAGCGCTGGCCATTTACTTCAACGGTGTCCTTGGCAACTAACTTTCCGTGACCTTCGATGTAAGTGATGTTTCTTGATTTAACTAAACCTTGTAAACCCTTGTGAAGACGGGAGATAACACCGTCCTTGTATAAATTAACGCCATTCATATCGATTCCATCAAATGTGGACTTCACGCCGAACTTAGAACCTTCGCGGGCGCCATCTGCTATCTCAGCTGAATGCAAAAGCGCTTTCGTTGGGATGCAACCCTTATGTAGACAGGTTCCACCAACTTTGTCGGCTTCGATTAAAGCAACTGAAAGGCCGAGCTGCGCACTGCGCAATGCGCAGGCATAGCCACCGCTTCCGCCACCCAGAATTACTAAATCAAATTGCGACACTGCGCTACCCCTTTTACCTCGAGCTCAGGGCTCTATCCTGCCGTACCTACGCCTGTTCGACCAATCTCACGAGTGAGCGCATGCTCACACCTGTGCCACCGACTGGCGTGTATCCATGGGGCTTGCCCTCATTGTAGGCAGGACCTGCTATGTCAAGGTGTAGCCAAGGAAGTTCATCATTAACAAACTCTTTTAAAAATAGGCCAGCAACCATCATGCCGCCATTCTTATCACCAATGTTGGCAAGATC